>JAABUO010000964.1_pt1 | contig 42099 bp, 37 predicted proteins | sample 5559291 | NCBI WGS metagenome assembly JAABUO01 (sample SAMN10711878, study PRJNA513372) | rock metagenome | isolation source: Antarctica rocks | place: Antarctica: Victoria Land, Finger Mt sud
CCCCCGCCGCCGTATTCTAAAAAAAAAAAAAAAAAAAAAAAACCGATCGCGCTGCGACGGTGATGCAACTCGTTCGTCGCGGGTGATTTTTTTTTTTTTTTTTGTTTGGGAATAGAGCTGCTGTTTGGGTCTGGTGGGGGAAGGTTGGGGGGTGGGGGGGGGGGGGGTTATGAAGCATGCTAGTGAGTGAGTGAGGTTTGGGATGTTGAGAATGAGGATGGGGATGGGGAGGTTGGGGGGGGGATGTTGAGAAGAGGGTGGATGGATGGATGGATGGATGGTGTTGGGCTTGGGCGAGACCTCGCGGGTGGGGGAGGTATTCGAGGTGCGTGGGTTGTGGATAAAGTGTTAGAATGGCAAACACTCTCCTCTCCTATCTACTCTATCTAATTCTTCTAAACCCGATCCCCTTCTCTCAATACCAGCACCTTAGTCCCCGACCAGCGTTCCAAAACCCCTATTAAAATCCACTTGACCTGATGCAACTCTCCCGAGCCCGGTTCCGCGTTAATTTTTACAACGTTTTTTACATGGTCATGGAAGCTGAAAATAGGTTGATGGGTTAGTGCTGCTCTGCTTCCGTCTTCTCTCAATGCCTGCTCTCCGAATTTAGATATGCTTCGGCCTGCTCTGCTTCGTCTTTTCTCCGTGCCTGCTCTGCCAACAGGGGCCAACAGAAGTAGAGTATGGCAGTTACTTTTCGCTGGGGCTTCGGGTTCAAGCCGAGACGTTGCGGTGGCTGGAGCCAACGATGCCGCGTTGCCTGTTAGATTGTTTGAGCGATTCGGGCTCGACGGACATCTCGTTCGTGACATGGATGGCGTTGTCATGTTCACTAACGCGCGCTGTGGGTGCATTCTTGTTCACGCTTCTTTGATACCGTGCTTCGAGGATGTTCTCCGCACTACTCGAAACAGACAGAGGATGCGCGGTTCTGGGATGCTTCCGCGGTGGTTTGACCCAGTTCCTCAGCGATATGACCGTGCTCTTTTCGGAGCGTTCACCAGACCGCTGCAACGAGTAATTCGTGCGGATGGTGCCCAGCTTCCTGACTGCGATGGTGAAGAGGGGTTGGATCATGGGGATGTTTCCAATAACGACGGCGACGAATGTTTCACGGACGGCCCAGCTTCCAGCTTGTTCGGCACCATTGGCTCCGGCCTTGACAAGGTCGAGGTCAGTCAGGTGCGACAAGCGCGGATTGGCTGGCAGGTCAGGGAGATACTAACCGTGAGAATTAGAGCACAGCGGAGTATTGCAGCGATCATGACGAAGACCCCTCCGCTAAACATGAAGAGAAGCCAAGCTTTCCTCTTTGGATCGATCTGTACTTTCCAGAATAGCTAGAAGAGGTCAGCACGCTTTAGCGATCCTCGGATAATTTGTTGCGGCAGACATAGCATTGTTGGATCTACTTACTGGAAGAGGAATTGACATGAGGTACATGTCGGTGGCAACGTTCAGAACCATGGTGAAGAACAAATCGTAGTTGGATATGGCAGGCTGGCAATGGTCTAGAAACGATTAGTACTTTGCCGGTCAAACTGAGAACAAAGCAGGAAAGTGGTGTGACATACTTCCAGGGTTAGGATAAATCTGCCAATTCTTCTTGAAAGGTGCACCACACCCGGCGAGAATCGCGGTAATGGTAGTCACGTAGGTGATACCTATGAACGCCAAGCCTATCCGTATTCGGATCCGCATGTGTTGGAGACCTATTCTGTGGTCAGATCAAAGTTAGCACCATCTATATCATCAGTCAGAGGGTGTTGTCAAGGACTTACGTCAATCTTGTATAGAAAATACACATGCACAGCTTCAAGAGCCATAAGAGTAACGTATATAAAGACCATCCGATCAGCTGCAGCTTAGATCCTCCAACTCGGAGAGCATATTCTTTCGAGCCTGGCGAGAGACTCTTTCTTTCCTCATCCGTCATGCTATTGTTTGCTAGACCGTGATATCTAGCTCCTACAGAATACGCAGCTGCCGTCTCGAGTGCGTAGACAACCTGGAGTCAGATTAGAATGTCGAACAGCGACTGCCATGACAAGGGCACAAGAGTCCTCACCACGGCCAGGACCATCAAGTAGTCATCCAGCATAAATTGCCGGATCCCCACCAAGGTCCACCTTGTGTAGGTCCGCAACGTCACAACCACAATGCCGACGCCAAGCAGGCTGAAAGCCTCTTTAGTGAAGGCGTCCGCCATCAACCACTTGTTGAGAGAAGACGCAGTTCGGGATGTAGTTGGATGGAATACTCGGTATGAAGCCCAGGACGGCCCTTGAGCACCGGACCAGCGCAAGGAGGCTTGCAGGCGTAAAGATGCTCTTGTCGTGGCCGCTGGTCACAGGAGAAGGACAAGGAGGAGAAGAAAGCGCTGATGGACAACGCGAGAGCGAACTGACGACGCTGCCACTGTTCGTGGACGTTTTCCCCAGGAGGATGAGAGCTCTGCAAGAGTTGGGACTTGCGGCAAATCAGTCTGGCTGGCTGGCTAGAGCAGGGTACTTGACCGCTGCAAACAGACGGGCCGTTTCCGTACGGGCTGGCTTTGGAGGTGGACGGGAAGGCAACAAAAGGGTTTGCGAGGCACAGAGGCAAGGCAGTGTGGGTGTGGGGACGAGCAAGAATGAATGGCCATGGTTAGATAGAGCGCACCGTCTCCCTCCGGACGTACATATTCCGAACCTTCTGAATAATGCAAGACCTTCCACTTTAGCCCGCATCATGTACCTTAGTCGAATGAATCCAGTAAAGTACTATTTGTTCCCTGTGGGTTGATCAGGGCCCAGGGGCACCATCAAGTATTCTATCATGGTCCATGGATATACATAATACAATAGCACAATAGCCCGAGTCGTAGCGCACAGGTAGCGCCACCAGCACCGACGGGCATTCGCTAGGCTGCTGGAGGGGTCGGGCATGGTGCGGTGCAGATACATGGATGAGGCGACACCGGTCCCTCGGCTATGGACTTTTCCGTGGGTCGATATGCTCTAGTTTGGGTCCTCAAGTCCCTTGGTCATTGGTGAGGCACCTTCACTCCGTACCTTTCTGCATGTCGTGTCGTTCGTCTGTTGTGATGCGTCTTGTGCCTGATACGCGACTGCATTGCATTGGTGCAGCAGTCGACGGCAAAGGAAAGGAAAAGAATCCGGACTGGCATGGGGCACAAGCACCTCCAACAAGGCCGGACTGTACATACAGGATGTATCAGATAGAGGAGAGCCTCTAGCCCTCTACTAACTCTGTACTTACGGTAGGCTACGGTAGTCGATGTACCTAAGGTCACTAAAGTCGTTGGGTGATTTTAATTATATTACCTTAGGGTCGATTCCTAACAGCGCTGGTACAATGGTGTTGTGGTTATCTTTCTCTTCTACTAGCAGTATGGAATACAATTATACAGGATGTTCTGTACCCCTGTCGTGCCAATCTTCCCTGTCCTCGACCCCACCAAGACCCCGCTATTATGTAAGGTACTATGTAATCTATCATTCGTCATCGTGATCATCTACCTACCTACTTTACTTTAAATGAAATCCTGCCGTCCCCCGCACGCATACAGTACCACACAGTACTACAGAAGATTAAACTATGCCGTAGAATCAAACTGTCGGCGGAATGTTCCTAAGCTAAGGTAGGTACGGTAAGGTCGCTAAGGTAGGTAGGTCCCTTAGGTTTCACTCACTCACTCCCGTTACTTTAATCGGCACACCCACCCCCTGAGCTCACACTCAACTCTGCATTGCTCCGGACATGCAAGTTGCATGCTGATTAGACCCGACCCCTTTCTGACAATTGATGCACGGACGGCACATGGAGGTCTGGCTCCTGCAGTGCCTTGATCAGTTCCGATACTTATTTGTAACCGATGATGTTACGATAGATGCGCGTATGCAGTTGCAGCTTGAACACACCATTGTCGTATTCTACTACCCGATTGCGGGCTAAAGGAAAGGTACGGAAACTCTTTTCTTGTAATATGTAATAGTCGTCGGCTAAAGGAAGATGCACCAATCATGGCTCGAAAGAGACCCCTTGTCGGCTTGTCGGCTTGTCGGGTCGGCTTGTTGTGGCAGCGTTCGATGTCCTTCCAGTAAGGTATCCTTATCCTTCCACATGGCAATCCCCATCTCAGGCTGCGGCTATTTCTGCGAGAAGCGAGAAGCGAGGTTGGAGTACAGTATCTTACCTCGATAGGAGGCGGTCTTCAGTTTCCACCAAACCGTTCCCAGTAAATGAGCTGACGCCGCACACTCCACTTCTAGCCGCCGTCTACTGTACTCTTTCCACTCTCTTAATCGTCGCTCTCGACGGCAGCTTCAACCATTGCCATCGTCTTGGAGAAAAGTGGCGGCGATGGAAGATGCCGATATTGTCATAATTGGGGCAGGTAGGTCCTTCAAAGCTCTCCAAGCAGCATCCAACCAGTGGTAATGAATGATACGAACTTGATGAATTGTGACAGGTTGGCATGGCTTGGCCATGGCGAAGACGTACCTCCAGGTCAATTCCTCCGCGAAGATGATTGTTCTCGAATCTGCGGCGTCGGTCGGAGGTGTTTGGTGCAAAGAGCGGCTATACCCCGGTCTGAAGTCTAATAACCTTGTTGGATCCTATGAATTCAGTGATTTCCCCATGGACGAGAAGATATTTGATGTCAAGCTTGGCGAGCACATTCCTGGACCTACCCTACATTACTATCTTTGTAGATTCGCAGAGCAATTCGATATCTACAAGCGCATACGATTCAATTGCAGAGTTAACACCGTGGAGCGGAAAGAGACAGGCGGATGGGTTATAAGGTCATCATTGAATGGACAAGCCAATGACCCGGGTGAGAGAGATAGTACCCCGATCTCGACCCAGAAGCTTGTCATTTGCACCGGACTGACTTCAGAGCCGTTCATCCCGTCGTTTGTCGGCAGCGAATCGTTCAACTCACCCATATTCCATGCTAAATATCTCTTCGACCATGCACCAGTAATCACAAAGACTGCCACTAATGTTGTTATCCTTGGCGGCTCCAAATCAGCATATGATGCCGCTTACGCTCATGCAGCTGCTGGAGTCACGGTGGATTGGGTAATCAGAGAGTCTGGTCATGGGCCAGCCTGGATGTCTCCGGCTCTTGTAACACCTCTCAAGAAACGACTGGAGGGGTTGGTGGGCGTCCGATTCTTGACGTGGTTCAGTCCATGTATCTGGGGCGACGAAGATGGTTTTGGCGGCGTGAGAGGATTCTTGCACAATACTAGAATTGGAAGACGCATCGTAGAAGCGTTCTGGAGTATCTTAGCAAACGACGTTATAACGCTGACCGGCTACGACAAACATGCAGAAACCAAAAAGTTGAAGCCCTGGACGCCCGCCTTCTGGGTCGGAAGCTCGCTCAGTATCGTCAATTACCCCACCGACTTCTTCGAGTTCGTTCGTAACGGCACCATCAAGGTCCACGTAACTGACATCAAGCGCCTCTCACCCGAAACCGTGCACCTAACAAACGGCAAGACCCTCCACGCCGACGCACTCATCTGTTCCACCGGCTGGAAGCACCGACCTTCGATCAAATTCATCCCCGAAGGCCTCGACAAGCAGCTCGGCCTCCCATACCGCTCTGCTGCCACCGACGACCCTCTAGCCGAAAAAGCGGACAACGAGATTCTTCAGCGCTTCCCCAAACTCGCTGCCCAACCCGTCATCAACAAACACTACAAAGCGCTCGACGGCGAAGGATCTCCCGAGTCTCTTGACCACTCGTTCCAGCTATATCGCTTCATGGTCCCGCCGGCATTCATCAACGACCGGTCGATCGCCTTCACCGGCATGATGCTCAGCGTCCACACCGCCATCGCTGTGCAAGCACAAGCGCTCTGGGTAACGGCATACTTGTCGGGCCAACTCCCTCGCACGGAGACACCATCTGAGAAGGGGCCAGCCACATTCGACGAGGACAAGGTTCGCTGGGTGGCCATCTTGCACAACCGATTCGGGAAGTGGAGGTATCCCGGTGGGTTTGGCAAGCGGTTTCCGGACATTGTCTTTGACGGCGTGCCGTACATTGACATGCTGTTACGCGATATGGGACTCAATCCCAGAAGAAAGAGTAGTCGGTGGAGCGAGCTTTTCCATCCTTACGGGCCGCAGGATTACGTCGGCTTGGTCGATGAGTGGAAGGCGATGGTAAGTTTGTCTGCAAAAAGGGACACCGTTTGCTGTGAATCAGGCTAACGGATGGAGATTGAAACATGAGGCGGCTGCGGTGTGATGGTCGGGCATGTTGCAATCGAAAGCCAATCCCTTGAGTGGATCTCGCTAGCAACTCTAGTCTTTTCGGCGTGGTGCATTGCGGCCTTGACAATGGCCCTCCTCTTGTGTGACCGAACCATGTGGGCACCATATGGCATAAGAGCTCTCCATAGCAAACTCCACAGCAACGCTACACATCATATACCATGTAAATAATCAAAATCAAAATCAAAAATCAAAACACCAAAAATCCATCGTCCAAAAAACATACTGAATAGCAAAGCATATTTGTTCGATATATAACACACGCTTGGGTATCCATACCAAAGAATAACCCAAAACTAATTTTCCTTTACATCAAAACCACCGCAAACTCTTTCAAGCAATCAAACGAACCCATATAAAAACAAACGACCTAACGCCTCCCTCTCCCCCCCCACCTCCTTCCGCATCCCTCCCTCCCTTCCTCCCCCTTCAACCTAACCGAACCACCTCCCCAAACCAACCTCCCCCACCCTACCTCACCCATACCTTACCTCACTCTCGACTCGGTATGTAAGTTTACAACCGCGCCCCCCCCCTTAAATTTTGGTAGGGGGCCTCCCCCCAAATATATATATATAGACCGCGCCCCCCCCCCCTCGTAGAAATTAGCTGGAAATAGAACAGTATATTTATTAGCAATAGCCGAATTGGCTGTGGTGAAACTGTCTTTGATCGTTGCAGTGCCAACGTCAAAGCATTGGTGTAACGTTACTTCGATGTAGGTACATAGATATCAAATTTATCGCCTTTGATCAGGTACGTGGTGCATGCGTTGCATTGTACGGAGTAGTATATATATCATTGCTCTGAAGAAATGTGGTATTGGTGACTAACCGGAAACGGGTGGTGGAAGCTCAGGATGGCGCAAACTCCCCGTGGTCATTTTTTTACTTTTTGGAAAAAGATTAAGAGGATGTCAAATTAAAACATTTCTTTTGAGAATCATAGACTAACTAGCACTTCTGTGTTCTTCATCTGTTTGATATTAACGTTAAGTTTGATGAGTTACGTAATATATGATATATGATAATGATGGTCAAATGTAGACTTGAACAGCGGAATGGGCACGTTGTCGAAAGAATGGGTCTGGACCAAGCAAAACCTGCCAAGGATCCCTCCCGGCTGTGCCTCTCCGTTGCTTGACGTGCAGACAGTGGCTTATTTTCCCTGCATGCCGAGATCCAGAAAGGGCAAACATAAAGACTACATCGCGGGAGGTCCGCCCCCACGCATGTTTGCTGTTCTATTTCTAGAGCCCAGTATCTTTCTCGCCTTTGGGGGACTATCAACATCGTGACGTCATCTTAAACCGTGCAAAGCCAAGGAAGACGATGGCCGGTCTCTCTCAGTTTTCTACACTTGTCACGCCCATCCTTTTAAGTGCGATGCAGGCTTGCTACCGGGAATACCATAGTTCTGCAGAGAGTAACTCACTGGCCCGTCCTCGATCTGCAACCACCGTGTCAAGCTCTTATCATGCTCGCTTGATGGCCAGTGCTGCTGGTTGTCAAGCCATAGTCAGTGTAGAGAGAAGACGGACAAGCCTGAAGCTTGTCCTCGGTGGTCACGGAGCAGAATTTCCCGTTGCGATGGAAGGGAGGTTTGCGAATCAGCACTGGGATGAGGAGTTGTGGGTGCTCTCACAGGTGTGACTGGGCAGTTTCTGTCACTGTTGAAGCAATAGGAGCTGTAGTAGGAGCAATAGTAGGAGCAGGAGGAGTAGTCGTCCAATTAGGAACATAGTTTCTAATTAGGAACATAGTAGTTGCAGTGCTTTCACACTGCCCGCTGGCCCAGTTGGGACTAGCGCCAATTGCGGCACAAAACACAGATAGCCTTCTGTTGTAGAAAACACCTTTAGACAATTATCAGATCTACACTTCATCAAGTAGGTAGGTAGCCTCTGTACCTCCCGCATATTTTTGCTAATCATTCTTTAGGGTAACAACTTACAGCGGCTGTCGAATCAGGTCTGCAGGTTTGGTCTGCAGCCGTAGGCCCCTCGATTCATACTACCGTGCGGAATATGAATTGTGCATGAGGTAGCACGTGCAGGTCATGCCTCCTGCTTGCATGTATATGCGATGTAACGTCCGACCACATTGGTATTATTGCGTATCCAAGGTACATAGACGGGAAATAAATTAATTTCCCGTTGCTTCGGTTGCCTACAAGGGGCGTAGTCGTTCATAGAACTTGGAGGGGGTCATGATTTTCTCAATTGGTTTTGGCAGTCGTCACAAAGAGGTATCGATCGACAGCAGAAGCATGCCTTGAACTTACAAGTTACGGCGCATAAGCGGACATGGAGTAGATGGCTCGAAAAGGAGGCCGACGGGAACTTGATGATGATGATCGGCAGCGGGTCGGGATGAAGTCATCCGCAACTAAGGTAAGGTGGCACGGGTGGTTGCAAACTCGCCACTCTACTCCGTACATATGTACAAGTATCTACTCTAAACGGGCGTGGCGGCGGCGCAAGCGGACAGCTACCGGATTCAGGTAGTCAAACCATCTACTCGAGTGGATGAGGGCTTACAATTAGTGAGGGGTTGGAAAAGCTGAGCCAGGGCCGGAAGTTTTTTTTCTTTTCTTTTCCGGCCCCAGACTTGTTGCATATGCGAAACATATGCTCAAAAACATTTCAACCCAGGATCAACATTTTGAATTTGTCTAACTATTGTACAGTTACAGCATACGAGATGCATGTGCAAAGCATGGACCGTCCAACTTTGCCGCAATGCGTTTAGAGCGACGTGTGACGGCAGCGACGACTGTGAAGTGCGTTAGCAGTGCATATGACATCTGTTCTTGAGATGCTTGCTTGAGGGAGGGTTTAAGAAAGATTTCAGCAAAGCATACACGATGCATATGAAGTCGATGCTGCGCATATGCACAGCTGATGCTCTCTTGAGTGATGAATATAATTGCACGTTGAATTTGTGTGATCTCGCTTAATTCTAGATTCGGCATCGGCATAGAATATTCTAGAATATGCTTCGCATCGGCTTGGAATAATTCCAAGAATTCTTCCGGCCCTGGCTCAGCGTTTCCAACCCTACGAACTGCATGCAACCCGTAGATGACAACTGACAAACAATCGACTACCTTATGATAGACTAAAACTGTACCGCTACTAGTACAGCACCATACCGTGTACTTTTACTCAGTAGGTGCACACCACGAACTGGATATCCTCGCTATCGAGTCGGCAAAGATGTTAAGTGGGGTAGCATCCTTCGGGAAATAGTAATCATGGACATTGTTATTGCATGCTGCTAGAACGCACACAGCCGTGATTGCATTCAACATCTACCGAATCAGATTAGTCTCGCTCTTGATTTCCAATCGCATGCGCAACCTCCACACGATTGCGACGCCGAAGCTTCAAGAGCAACTTACGACGTTGAGTGAGGAAAAGTCCACTGTTTCAGGGCCTGGACAACGTTTTCAACATGATCGGGTAAATGCACCGCTCTCCGGGCTGAACTATTGTCACACTCAACATGGGTAGCCTCTCCATCAACGGCGATGCTGGACTCAGCAGACGTTTGATCACCGCTGTGGTTGACCAGAGTGCGGAAGAGGAGCCTGAGGCAACATGGATTGTAGCCCCGGGTAAGAATGGATATCAACACATCACCTATAGACAGTTTGCGAACGCCATCAACAGTACGGCATGGTGGCTGGAGCAACAGTTGGGAAAGGGTGACACGACTGAGCCTCTGGCCTTTTTCGGAACAGGTGGTGGCGACATTCGCTATCCAATTGTGTTGATGGGAGCCGTCAAGGCAGGCTACTATGTCAGCTTCGTGCTGCGTGGAACTCCTTTTCGAGAATTCTAATATGTTCTCTAGACACTTTTCAATTCTCCCCGTAACAGTATTGATGCCCATATCAATCTTTTCAAGTTGCAAAATTGCAATACTATAGTTCTTCCTGAGCCTCATCCTCCTTACATTGCTCCATTACTGAAATCGCATCCGATGCGAGTCCTTCAACTTCCAGACCTTGAAGATCTCTTGAACGATAAGGCAACGCCTTATCCATACAACAAAAGCTTTGAAGAAGCGTACAATGATCCGTTGGTATCGCTACACACCTCCGGTTCCACAGGTAGAGGCTGAACCATCTGAATGTGTCTGTGAAAAAATCAACTGAGATCTTCAAGGTTTACCGAAGCCAAGGAAGTACATTATGGCATCTGCTACTCACATCGCCAACAACTATCACAGACCTTCTCCTGTCAAGGGTGTTCAAACGGTCGTGGGCCTTTATCGCAACGATTTTCTCTTGAGCGCTGTACCGTTTTTCCATGTAAGTTTTCCTTCGCCGTTAACTACCGCGTTTCTTCAACTGTCTATGCTCGTCAGATAACTAAATTTGCTCGGTCGTTGAAATCCACGCCAGAAAGAAGTCGAGCCACTCAAAATTCCAATCCTTCCTGATTGGGACTCGCAATACTCATCGACCTGACTTTCACTCATTTTGTCAAGTGGTTACAAAGTTTAACTGACTGGATTCGAACAGGCCGCAGCGATAGTTGTCAACGTGGTCAGCGTTATATTTGCCCGGCAAAAGGTTGCTCTGGCACCCCCTGGACCTCCTTTAAGTGCGGAGGCTGCTATTGCACTGATCAAGTCGACCGCTGTTACAGCCGCTCTTCTTGCGCCATCCACGCTGGATGAGATTGGTAAAAATCCGGATCTGCTGGATTGTTTGAGTGGCGTAAACCATGTAATAGCTGGTGGTGGCGCCATTTCCACAACCTCGGGCGACGCCCTCGCTACCAAGACAAGGTTATTGAACATCTTGGGTACTACGGAAATCAGTGCACTAACACAACTTGAAATTGCGCCAGAAGATTGGGCCTATATCCGACCAAGCCCTCTTGCCGGAGCGGAGTTTCGACACCATACAGGCGACGATTACGAACTGTTCATAGTTCGAGACAAGAAGCTGGAGGGGTGCCAGCCAACTTTCGATGTCTTTCCTGAATTGGACGAGTATTCGACTCACGACTTGTTTCGTCAACACCCTACCAAATCTGATCATTGGTTATACGCAGGAAGGTTGGACGATGTGATTGTGTTTCTCAACGGAGAAAAGACAAACCCTACTACCATGGAATCTATGGTTCAGAGCCGTTCCGACGTCCGTTCCGCCCTGGTAGCAGGTCAGGGCCGCTTCGAAGCGGTGCTCTTGATAGAACCGCTGAGTTCCTCGAATTTGACGGCGAGAGAAAGGGCAAATTTTATAGAAAAGCTGTGGCCAACCATACAAGAAGCTAACCGTCAAAGTCCGGCTCACGCAAGAATTTCCAAGTCTCACATCCTGTTTACAAGCCCGGAGAAGCCAATGTCTCGAGCGGGTAAAGGTACTGTGCAACGCAAGTTTACTCTAGAAAGCTACTCCAAAGAGCTGGATGCTCTTTATGCCGATGCCGATTCGATGAGTGATCTTGAAGTCCCCATGAAAATCGATGCCAAGGATCTAGAGGGTTCTATTTTGCAAGTGCTGAGAATGACAACTGGCATCCCTGATTTGACCGCCGAAAACGACTTCTTCTCTAGGGGAATGGACTCCCTGCAAGTCATAAAAACCGCTCGTTCTTTGAAGGCAGGTCTAGAGGAGGCTGGAGTAAAGGCAAAGGGTTTCGCGCCAAGCACCATATATACCAATCCAACCGTCAAGAACTTGGCAGCTGCAGTCAGGTCCTATACAGAGCAAGCCATAGAGGATAAGGGATCTTTGGACAAGATTCGAGTGGAAAAGATGAAGACAATGCTCGAAAAGTACGCGGCCAGATTACCGGACCCAGCCTCGCATCAGACCAATGGCATGAGTCGCAACGATGGTAGTCAGAGCGTAGTACTCACAGGTTCAACTGGAGCACTCGGATCTTATCTACTCGAAGCTTTGGTGAACTGTAAGTCGGTCGCCACAATTTACTGTCTCAATCGCTCAGCCGTATCGGAGAAGAGGCAGGCAAAGGTGAACGCCTCGCGAGGATTGGCTACGGAGTGGGACAGTCAACGAGTAAAATTCTTGACAAGTGATTACTCTGAGGTGGACCTCGGCCTAGGGAAGGAAATATACTCAGAGATCACTGCGAATGCAAATATCGTTATTCACAACGCTTGGCAAGTTGACTTCAATCTCTCGCTTGATTCTTATGAGCACATCCATGTTCAGGGAGTTCTCAACCTAATCGAAATGTCCTCAAAGTCAGCTCACCAGGCTAAGATCTTCTTTCTCTCGAGCATCGCCTCAGTAATGAATTGGTCAGCCAATCACAGTGGAACTATTCCGGAGAAAATTCTCTCAGACTATACAGTTCCTCAGCCTTTGGGTTATGCTGAATCTAAACATGTTTCGGAAAGACTCATTAACCTCGCTAGAGAGAAGTCGCAAGTACTAGCGTCTATCTGCCGAATCGGTCAAATTGCCGGTCCGATACAGCGTCCCAAAGGGATGTGGAATAAGCAAGAGTGGTTACCCAGTCTTCTCTTGAGCTCGAAACACTTGGGCATGATCCCGGAATCTTTAGGGGGCTTGCAGAAGATTGATTGGATCCCTATCGACGTCGTCGCTACTATTCTGATGGAGCTAGCTCTTGGCCAGAATCCCGGTCGGGAGGTCTATCATGCCATCAACCCCAAAACCACAGCATGGGAGGCTCTACTGCCCTGTATTCAGGCAGAGCTCGGCACTGATATAAAGCGTGTACCATTGGCAACGTGGGTCAAGGCTTTGAGAGGTAGCTCAAACTCGTCAACAACGCAAGAAGACCTTGCAGCGAACCCCGCCGTGAAGTTGGTAGAATTCTATGAGGGTCTACTTAGTGCCGAGATTCAAGCACCACAATTTGAGACAGTGGAAACGGAGAAGGCGAGCACCACGCTTAGAGACCTGGATCCTGTGAAAGAAGAATGGATGGTTAGATGGATTAGACAATGGACAGAAAACTAAGAAGCGGAACACGGGTGGGTGTGATTGTAGCAAAGCACGAGGACTCAACGATTATATGATGATGAATGAACTTCAACTACCTTGGTTGTTTCGTGACGCTTGCATAGATGGTCATATTTGAGAGTACATCCAGGAGCTGCTGTGATTTGAAGGAGGGTGTGAACCCATGCGTCCCTGTCGTGCAAAGTACTGAGAAGAAATCTTAGGGGTAACCGAATATAGGAACGCGCCTTCGCGTCAAACGCGCTAAAAAGAATCGCGTTCCCAGCCTCGGGCTTCTGTTTTCCTTTAAGAGCCCAATTTAACTTCCAGTCAACAATTCTACTATTACTCACACAATATTGCTCGTGATACCAGACTTTGATATGATGCTTAGCGCAACGCGTCCCACTCTGAAACTTACGAGCATGTTTGTCAACATCTTTCGATCTGACCAAGAATGTGCACGCCGCGGATGACATATAAAGAGATAGGTTTATGCTGCACGATCGCTCCAGCTTGAGGCTAAAGTACAATCGCTATTACAGCTAAATAATGTTGATAAGCAGTGGCAGACCTGGTGGTAGGGTTTCAGTCACTGTTCTTATTATTACAACTCGAAACCGTGCCTGAATCTCTACGTCTATGTTTGGGTACATTTGAATCCTGTAAACACTTGCACTGGCAGTGGGGTGGTCGACAGTCTTGTGGTACGCCAAAGCTGTCCCCTGTGCCCTGTCTTCGCTCCAATTCTGGAAAAATTCTCTATTTCTCTTCAATAGTCTCACGCGTCCTCCGCAGCCAATTGTATTACGCCAAGCAAAGTACTTTCCCCTTTTCGGGCACATATTTCCAACTCCCCATGTCGGAGGTCTGCCCTGTATTCGCGTTCCTTAGCTCAGTAGGTTTGTTTAGTGCTCTATTTTTACTGCGCACATTACCCTCGCTGCTTCCATGATCTGGGGGATCCATTGAAGTCCCTCCAATTCGTTGACCACTATCTTCGTTGAGCACGTTTCGTTTGTATGACCACGAAATGCTTCAAGCTCTTCCACACCGAGTATGGACAGCAAGGAGTCATCGAGCAAGCGTACGCTCTCGTTGCCCCACAGCCCTTACTCTTCGCTCGAAGGCCATCTATATAATGCCCACGTCCCCCCAAGATCAAATCTTCACCTTATTGTCTAGAGACGATTCATGTATAATAGCCATATCGAAACATACATTCATTTTACCACTGATCTCACCGCCATTCTTCTACCTGTTCATCTACCCAAGTAACCCTTACACCCAACATCTTTACTCTAAATATATCTTCCACCTACCTACCCCTCCACACCATCACAATGGCCAAATCCACCTCCAACTCCCAAAGATCCCGCACCCTCAAATCCCTCCCCAGACCCTTGGTCGCAGAACCCACGCAACACGCCCAGAAACTCATCCGCGGCACCAAACACCACTGCGGTGGCGAAAACGCCGGCGGAAAGGGAAAATGCCATCTCAATGGCGGGGGCATCTGTACCCGCCACCAGGCTGTTTGCCTCGTGTGCAAAAGGGTGTATATGGCGCATCGGCAGTGTTTTTGTGCGAGGGCGGCGGCGGCTGAGATGACGAGAAGGCCGGTTCTGGGAGAGGCGAGTGGGAATGGGAAGGTTAAGCGGAAGGCGTCGAGAGACCTGGATGCTGAGGGTGCTGAATCGAGGAATTGAGAGTGGGGGTAGGACTGGGGGCATCCGGATCCGGCAGGCTCGGCCATCTCGACGCTTCGCTTTGTTGTCAATCACCCCTTAAGGAGCCCTCCGCCTTCGATCTATTCTTCCGCTTCGCCATCTCTACCCACCGACGATGGGACCCATCACCACCACCCTTTTCAGGCGTCCGGAACTGGCCGGCTCCGCCTTTTAATCATGTCCTTCTTTGATACAAGGCACTGTCATGACCTGTCTCCTGCATCCAAAACAGACTGGTTCTGTCACCTCGTCGCCTTCCTCCTTCGACAACGGGTACTGTCACGGCCTGTCTCAAGCAACCGGAACCGGCCGGCTCCGCCAACTCGACATCTTTTTATCTCGAGTTCGACTTCCATCACCTTATTCGTCCGTCGATCCCTTTTTTAACGTCGTCGTCTGGCTCCGCTTATAGAGGCTCCCGTCACAATCTTTCTCGGGCATCCGGAACCGGCCGGCTCTGCCTCCTATCAAGAACTTCAAGATCAGCCTGACTTAGATCGACACTCCTCGCTTCGCTCATGATCTCGGTCGTAACCCATTCGACATCGAGGCAATCCGAGATCCCACCGGCCGTTTCTATGAGTTTGAGTATTGCTCCTTCCGCCAAAAGTATTTTTCTATCCGGAAGACCAAGTGAGCGTTACAAATTTAGGTGTAAAGTCAAAGCTGTCGGCAAAGATCCTGACGAGGTTTCGAGGTTGAGGATGTCCTTGTTGTATAACGCCAACACGTTCTTCGACTTCACGGCTCGAGTATTTCTCCTCGAACCTCCATTTCAGAACCTGGACATATTCATACCGCGCCCGTTCTTTCAAAGGAGATCCTGCCTACAATCCCTCACACCCACCGCCGCCCTTTGAAACTCAAACCCACCGTCTTGACGACCAGGTGGCCTCCTTACACCCTAGCGCTCTTCCGCCTCCTCAATATCTCAGCCGGGCAGAGGCGTCTCTCGTCGCAACACCTTTCACAAAAATCACCCAGCACCAAAGAAACGACGACTACAAAACCCCACGGGTTTCTAACCACAACATCGGCACTTCGCTCATTTACCTCCCGAAACCTCGTCCTTCGATCACCGCAAGTATCAACATCCGGACAAATCTGACACCAACCCCCCTCCCTCAACCTCCTTCACCGATACGTAACTCCACCACGCCAAGGCGTTTGACTAAAACTTCACGATCACGAAAGCCACGATGACCACTACGGAACGAAACCACCAGCCTTAGCCAGCTTCAGAACTCACCATCCACACTTATCAAAGACATGAATCCCACGACGACACGAACATCAGCATCATTGCCAGCGCGTTACGAGCAAGGGTCGGGGATGGCTCTTTATATATACCCCTTACAAGCGTTCTTTGCATACTGTAGCACTAGCATTGCATAGCACTAGCAACCAGCATTATCATCATCACCAAAGCAATGAATCAGTTGTGTTCCCAACTACGCTATCTATGCTACACTACTGCTTTCCCAGCAACGCCAAGGTGAACTACATATCCCCAAGACCTCTGTGCGCGAAAATCCAGAGGGGGGGACAAGAAAGGAATGAGGAATGGGTAAAGGCAACTAACTCACTACACCTTGTCAATAACCTAAGAAAAACTGCTTTCAGCCACCGAGCTCCATAAACCCCGCCCCCATTTTTTTTATTTTTTATATATACTATGTCGGAACCCCCTAGTTCCACAGCCCCGTTCCTTATCACACTTAACTCCCCACCCACCTCCCAGGACGATCTTTGTAATTCACCTCCCCTTCTTCCCTTGCTCAAGTTCTCGGTTTTTATTTTCCTGGGGTTCTTATACTACGTTCGTTGTGAAGGATGCTGATCGGTGGGGTTGCTGGTCGGTGGAGACGGGGCGCGGGATGGGATTAGAGGGGGTGTGTGTTTAGAGCAGCCAATGGTGAGGTTGTGGTGGGGAGTGAAGGGGTTGGGAAGAATGGGGTCGGGAATGGGGGGGAGGGTTGGAAGGGGGGAGGGATTGGGAGTCACGGAGATGTTATGTTATGGTGGTTGTAGGGTATACGGAAGTAATTGGGGCGCGAAATTCCCGGTTGCTTCACTAGGATACGTCGTCCCCTATGGGACGTGAGACAGCAATGCTCTAAATACTGACTTGGAAACTTTCCGCCTTCGGATATGTAGGTGGTTGGCTTGTGTGCTTGAACAATCTTCTCTAGATCTTAGTTTGATGGAATCTAAATGGTCTTTTTGAGTATTGGGTTTCCTTTTTTTTGGTCGAGAGGAAACGATGGATTTGGTTGCGTTTTTCTGTGTTTTGGTAGGTTACGTTCGATGGTTGGAGGGGGATGTGATGAGTTGTGAGGTGGGGATGGCGGGGTTGCTGGGGTTTGATGTTGGAAATAGGGTGAAAGATAACCATTTGAGCCCCAATTGTCAGACTGAATGAACTGTAACACATATCTTTGTCGGTATCGGCGTACGGATATAGCAAGGACTTGGGAACTTTCCGTTATGTCATCGTTGCAATTCAAAGGCTTTAAAGACCTCCCAGGCATGGTACGTCATCGAATAACGTGCGTTCATTACACGATCAACTGCTTGTTTGGAACGTTTCGCCATTCGTCCATACGTCTTAACCGGGTAGCAACTGCGAGGCGGGAGATTGACGAAGATATTCGTCCGAACACTCCGTACATACAATCAAGACGCAGAAATCGGGATAAATCTGTCCGGTCTTGCGATAACCGCTGGGCGGACCAACAGGGCGCAGCATTGAAATTGAAGTCGTCGATGTCCGCCGTTGGAGTCCAATACGGGAGGCGGGATCAGGTGGTGGGATCGTAGCAGTCTTTTCTACCGGATAAGTCAACGAAGGCAACCTTGAATTGTAAGCACGGACAACCACCAACAGCTATGCTTCAGCGCTCACATCTTGATTGGCCTTTATAGTATCAGCATCTTCCGAGGTAAGGTCAGTTGTCCAAAAGTTCACGCCGAATCGCTTGGAGCTCGATGTATAGATGTCGCCGCCATGAACAATGCTCTGCAATTGTTGGTAGACGGCATCGGTCTGATCAGTGTTCGATCCGTCCTTTGGATATATGGCATACGTGTTCGTAGCGGTCGCTTGAATCGCGGGCGAGGACGACATGAGCGTAACGGTGATATATATGTTGGCATATGAGCTGCAAATCAAGCATGTATATGTGTATAGAATATGTAGAACACTATGTAAAGCAGACGAGAACTCTTGACATTCAGCCCTATAGGGCGAAATCCAACAGCACTTTGGATTTGAAATGGGTTCAATGGGTAGCACAGGAGTATTCTATTGATCTAGGACCAGAGCTCTGCAGAACTAAATAGTGGTGGGGGGCTGACTAATTCGGCCCCCACCCAGAAGGAACAAGCGACCTCAATCCACAGCTCCCATAATGATATAAATAGAGCCCCAGCGTCCGTCTGAATAGCGGAAGAAAAAAAGGAAACAACAAGGAAAGCTAGAGTCGACGGCTAGGATGCAAGGCTAAAGGCCTAATCCTCCTCCAATAACATATCTTCCAAGCTCCCTCGTAGGATCGCCTGTTCCTCTACCAGAAGGTTACTGCTAGCCCGGAGCTGGTCGTATATGGGTTGTAGGACTGGATTAGTCCTTAGTAAAGGCCTCAGTTGCGTAAGAGTTTGGGTCGTGGCTGTCCTGTACGCCTCCGCATGAACTAGGAAGTCTTTTAATAGCTCTAAATGCTTCAAAGTCTCATCTCCTTCGGACTCGTTAGGGACCAAATACAGGTTATGGTCCGTGGCCGGCGGAAGGACGACCCTACGCTTCTTCCGAAGCGGGTCCGATTCTGACTCATTCTTTACTGTAGCTTGCGAGTCTTCCCCCTCATCGTTCAACGTCCTCTTAACTCCTTTTCCCCTTTTAGGTACTGGAAGTTTGATAGGCGTGAAAAATCACTGAGCTTCTCTATGCCTGCAATCTTCCAATAGATTCCGTGCCAATACTCAGTGATCATGAAGAATTCGTTCGAGCTTTCTAACGTCCCAAAATCGTCTCCTGTTTAGATATCGGATAGATGTCTGGATAAAGTTTTCGTAATTGGCTTTCCGTTCTTCTATAGCACGAATACCGGGAAGGAGGCTCACATGTAAGGTTTCGACTGTAATGGTAACACATAGTCGTGACAACCGAACCTTGTATATGATTTTGTGTTGAAAACCTGCATTGCGTACTCCAAGTTTTCGTTGTTCGAGATCGGCTCGATCGCAGCTGAAATCTGTCTCGATCGATGGTTTGATCGTTCTCGAATGAGATATGAAGTGGCAAGAGCAATTTGTTGAACCTTACTTACACTGGAGCAATGATTCGTTCGACCAGAAGATGTCTCAAATACTCACGGGTACGTATGAGGTATGACTAAGTGACAAATCAGAATGCTGTTCGAAAGTGTGACCAAATTGATGCGGCTTCCGAAACTTTTAAGGCTGTGTCAAACGCTTCGGGAATATTAGAGTGATCTTATGAATCCTTGCCTCAACCTGAGCGAAGCAGCGGCACAGTATCAATAAGAACTTAAAGGGGTTTAAAAGAACCCTTGAACTCTTTGGCTCGCTCTTTGATTTTCTTCTTGAAGTGAAATCCTTAGCTTTACTCTTGACCTTGGATTTTGCTTCCAATTCCTTCAATTTCTTATCTTTAATTGTCAGCATCTTCTCTTTACTGTCTTGAATGCTCTGAAAAACATGTTTCGAGTCGCAAATTCTCTCTCCACAAAATCTGACGTGATCTTCCGTGACTATCTAGAAGGGCCTTCAATAAACGGAGTGATATTATGAATTGTTTCTGCCTGATGTTAAGTCAGTCATGCATTTCTGACGTAATTGAATAATTGATTCTTATATCTCTCAAGACTCTTGAATTTCTTCATGATCATTGCTGCTGACTGTTGTAGTACGATCATGAGTCTGAAATCTAGCGAGAAGACATTACCTCAACCTTTTGAAGTCATGAAATATCGAAGTCATAGACTCATAGTCGGGTTTATTCGTGGTTTTCTTCTTGGATGAAGGCAAGTTTGTACGAACATGAGTCTGCATTGTGATGAGCAATGGTTCAAAAGGTAAGAACATGAGGCTTAACATATCGAGAGTAACAGGACGGCTGAATTCCTGAGTGAATTTGTCTTCAGGCCGGAACACGATTAACACTCTTCCCTAGCATCTGCAATTTGTAAAGAGTGGCAGAGACAGATTTTAGCGCTTTTAGCGACCAATATTTCAAATATTCGTTTAATCTCATGTTTCAGATTTGCGTCACTTTTAGCTGATGCATATTCATAAAAGCGTCAACATTCCTAGAACTTCTAAGAGCGCAGTATGCCTATTTATCATTTGATTCAACAAATACGATTTTGACATTTGTAGCAATTAGAATCGCAATGTCGAATAATATTATTGAAGCATGTAATTCACTGTTATCTCTGCATGATCTTTCTTCGTTAGAATCATCATCAACGATCAAGCTGTCAACTGCGCGATTATCATACATTGCAAACATAGCTTTAATGTCACACAGACTGCTCAAAGTGTTCAGTGTATCTTTTGTTCTTTAGTAATCAATGTCATCATAAACGTCTTGATCATTCTTCTCAATATTGTCACTCTTTTCTTATTGTGCATTCACATCACTTCTAGCACTATGTTCTTTCATGACAGCATCTGCGACATAAGCGCTTGCACATTCTTGAGCAAGATGTTCAAAGTGTTTGATCAGTGCGCTTGCATCACTATCAGTATCATGTTTTCTCATGTAAGCACATGCAACAGAAGTGCTTTCGCAGTATGAAGCAAAATATTCGCTTTGTTTGAATCATTTGATTATAGTGATTACTGTGCTTAAGTTCTATTCTTCTCTAATTTCTTTTTTTTTGCAAGTTACATTCATGATGCTTTTCTTTCTCATCTTACGCATGAAGCTTTCATATTTCTTCTCGTCACTTAGAATCTTGTCTGTCTTGTCTGCTTTATATCACAAATGTTCATTCTTCTTCATGTTTAAAGCATCTCACAAGTTATCAAACTTTCATTCTCAGTTGATTTTAATCATTGTTGACTCGACATCATTCTGTTGTGCTATCATGAGCTTATACTCATCACTTTGCAATATGATACATGATTGATCTTTAGTTTGTGATGTAGAGTGAAATCTCTTACTAAAAGTTTGCTTTTTGCTGACTTGAACATCATCAGTTGATGATTCATTCTCTGTATTTGATTCAATCAATCTCTTCTACACAGCATCAATGATTAAAGATTTAATTATGAGTTGTGATATCTACAACTTCATTCAATAACATTACATCAAAGACAAGTGATGTTAATTTTAAAGATTGAAAGATGAAAATGCTTTCTGAACTCAAGAATGTTTTCTTATGACTTGTGTTTAAATTGAGTTGCACGTCATTTTCTAACTCATATAATGAGAGATCATTGAGACAATTGATGTATACATTAAGTACAACTTGAGTGTTCATAATTGCTTTGATATCATCATTATCAATCTGTTGCTTGATATGACATAGCAGAATCTTCAATATTAATTGTTAATGCTTGCAAGCTTGTTGATTTCATGTCACATTGACATGCATTCATGTTGCTGCATGTTATCAAGTTCAGCTTCGCTTCAATCACTTTAGTCATTGATATATGCAAATGTTCACTTATTCTTTACATTCAATTTCTCAAACTTGTCTAATCTGTGCTCTTCTGATTCATATTTTCATATATAATGAGTGATCATTGTCACTGTGATGAGAATGATATTAATAGAAAGTGAATTAAAGAATATCTTCAAGTATTCTTGATATGCTATTTCATCTTTGACTTTGCAGTAAATCTTCTGAATCAATATGTTCATTATGATTCTTACGCAGAATCTGTCTCAAGAAGTCTTTTCACATTAGACGATGTTGCAATCTTTGATTAGTACATATCTTTTCACACGCAAAGTCATCATTATTTAGCAGACTTTTTGTCAAATTCTTTCACTCTTTTCTTGTGAATTGCTTCTGTCAATCATATTCACTCTCAACTATGATTCATACTTGACTCAGTACACTAGATTATCACATTTCAAAAATGTCATACATCTATTTATTATGAGTCTTATTTGCAACGAAAGATCTGAGCGTATTATCTTTCAAGTCTCTCTCATCATTGAAATGTTCTCTATTTCAGAACGTTTGTGATCTGACTTTTTGTTTAGAGGATTTGCAATATTTTTTCATACTTTTCTTATTTTCTCATTAAGTCATCTTTTTTTGAAGTCTGATCATGAATTGCTATTGTTATCAACATGATTACTCAATATTCACGTAAGTAAATAACGAGTGCAAACTTCAACAATTGATTCATGATCAACGATGAAGTTGCATTTAGTTCAACGTGATATCTTTTCTCATAAATATGATGTTATTGATTCTCAGTCTGCATCGTTGACATCATCATCATCAAAATCAATTCTAGTATGTCTGTTATTGATTGATTGAAAAGAATCAAGCTGTTCAATGTTGCATACATCAAGTTTTTGAAATATCGTGATGACTTCGCGAAGATACTTTCACTGAATGCTCTGACAGCATTCGATTCTGTCTTTTTTCAAATTAGTCATCTATTCTTTTGAATTCTTAAACGAGTTATTACTTCGAGAGTGACACGTCTGTCTTCGTTGAAGACTTCTTTCACAGAATCGCTGTCGCTTGAATCTGTTGCAATCTCATTGTCATTGTGAGTCTCTGTGTATTCAACTGCGCTGCGTTTTGACGATGATGATGTCTTGAAGTTGCTTGTGTGATGACATCTTTTCTGTAATGTCACTTAGTATCTTGATAAACTCATCATCATAAAGATTGATGTACTCTCATGTTGCATTTGAGATGAAAGTTATTTGATGTGACTCGACAATGTATGATCATCAAGAAAATTTATGCAACAAATGATTGAGAAGAAGAATAGAAGAGAATGTCAGATTGTGAATGATTTTTTCTCATGATAAGAGAGAAATTTATCTTATTTTGAGCATTAAGAATAGTTTATTTAATCTTGATAAAAGTTCATTGAATCTTTGTCAATGTTGAATGAATTATAAGTCTTGTCATTGATTCTTGAGATTTCTCAATTATGACATGATCTCACTATGTCATCTTATACTGAGAGTCTTAAGCATGAATATGTTCTTTACAAGTATTCTACATAATTTCTTCAATGATCAGCTACTTGAATCAAGTATCACAAAAAGTTTGAAATCTACAATTGTTGTTTGCAGCAAATTGAATTGTAAAAAGAAAGTGAATAAACTTTTCTGCATGCATTTCTTTCAATGCTGTTTTTCATTCACGCTCGTTGCTGATATATATTCTTGCGAATTTAGCTCAATCGTATATCATCATATTTGTGACACAGTCGTAATTCAGCTCATTCTCAATCAGCTTTATAAATCTGTCATATTTCATGTCATTGATGCAAATTGAGTTCTTTACTGATTCATGTTTAAGAAGATTTTGTGATCTGCAACATGTATTATGATTGAGATCACGACTGATCTGTATTATGAGAATTTTGACTGACCTGACTGATACTGATTGAGATCTCTTGAGATCTTGTTCATTGCAGATGACATAACTCAAGAGATGTGAGTGTGTTTTCAGTTGAAAAAATGATGAAGAATTGTACTTGAGATTGTTTCATTATGTCTCTCTGACTCTGAATTGTCTTCTTTCATTGTAATTTGATCGCTGTGTCATGAACATTAACATAGAATCACTTCTTGATCTTGTGACATCATTGAATATAATATGAAACTCATGATATATAACTTCAAATGTTGATCTGAGAGTCTCTTTCAACTTGTTTATATTTAACTTTCATTCTATAAGCTGTAGAGATCTCATCTGATTTTGTATTTACATCTTCAATTGCATGTATTTAAACTCATCAATGTTGAGTTCTTTTTTCACTTTGTTTATTGATCATTTGTAGTGTACATACTTTTTACATGACATCTTCAACAATGCATTCATTATATTAAACAGAAGACTTGATGTTTGTTGAATCTTTTCACGTCTGTGACTAATAATTACGCTTATCACAAAAAACTTTAGCATCAGCAATTCATAACTTCAGAATTTGATTGATGTCACACTTGTTACATCTTGTTCATGTGATAACTAATGTCAGCTTTCAGTGATCTACTTATTTGTCAGAAACTGAGCTAGACTAGAGATACTATCAATATAGATGACTGGTATTATTATTACTTTGATAGAATCTAGGTACAAGACAATACATCAGATAATGTACAAGACGAAAGACAAAGAGCGAAAGAAAAGAACGAGAGCTCGACTTCTATATACATGAATCGAGCAGAATCAAGGCTAGACAGTAGTTCTATTGACTTAAGATTGCAGAAGTTCGCGCACACGACTGAGATGATCGAAACAGAATTGCTGAGACTAGATTAAGATGACGATGACTAGATTGATGACTTGATTCATTGAACTGCGAAACAGGTTCAATGAATCAAGATTATTTAAGATATCGACGATCTATGTTTTAAATCGAGTTGATGATCTGACATCATGACATTATTACTTAAGTTCTTAACTAGATTTATGAAATACATATTGATTATCTAGAGTCTACTACTGAGTTACTCACATTTCTTTATAACACAATCGCTCGCGATCATTAAGTCAATTCGATTTTTCAGATCAATTCATTGATACAATTGACTTTGACTGATTGACATCATGATATCAAATTTGTAGCTGATGATACTTTTGCAATGAGCAAAGCTTTGTTTGCTATGTATATTTCATAAAAACATAGTTCTTGTGAGATTAGACTCTGATTTTAGTTCTCATCAGTTCGTAGCTGAGACTTCTGTTCATCAAGAGAAATTTGATTGAGCAAAGTCAAGAGATGATTATAGTTCTTAATTGATTAGTCATGTAGCATCGTTGACTTTGATGATTCTGTATATGCTCTGAGACATAAACATAATACATATACATTGTTTGATTTTTGTCTGCGATGAGATTGAATCAGTTTCAAATATCTTCAGCTTTTGCATTTGAAGTAGTATTCTGCTATTCTCGTTTCTTTATGCAAGAAATTCTTCTTGTAGATCAAATTGTATGAATTTCAGTCGCTGAAGTTGTTAATGTAAAAGAACTTGTTTTTGTTTGACTCGCTACGACTATCGTTTGCTGATACAACATGCATACTTTTCAGAATTGTATGCAAATAAAAAAATCAACTAACTTTGAGTGAACGAGAATTTTTGACGTTATCTTTAAATCAATTCTCTATCTCAATCATTTCATGCATAGCATGTTGAGTTTTCTCATTGCGAAGTTTGAGTAGTTCGACAAGAGCATCATTGTGTCGTAACTCATTATTCTTGTTGTCTTGATGCAACGAATCTATAATGAAAAGAATAAGTCGTAGCTGATCAGACAGTTGATCATTTAACAGAGTTGATGTTTCAGTCGCTTCTTTTGATCTCTTCTGAATCAGAACATAATCATGTCTTCAAACTTTCTTCTTTCTCTGTCAGTTCAATGAACAGTATACTCTATCACTGACAAGATTCTCTAAATCGTTGACATCTTTTTCATCTCGTTTTCAGCATTGAAGTGATTCATGAACGCTTACGTAGTATGATTCAACTCAGATCAAGTCTTTTTTCTTTTTATTCAACTTTCTATCTGATACAACTTTCTTGTCGATTATGTTGCAACACTTACGCACGAAGATTGTCAACGCATCAAGAAGCTTCTTCATGTTCAGAATTCTGACTAAGATTGATGCATGACATCATAACTTTGAATTGAATTCTGTCTCTTGTATTTGATTGCATTGTTCATGAATGAGTGCGTCTTGAATTTTACGAAGACTAAAGATATGACTGAATCATGTTATCATAGCAGTCAATGCATGCTTGTTAATCTTGCTTTGTCTTGTATCTCTGTAAAGAAGAATATCTTTTATTGCAAGAAGATTCAGATGCCAAGTATTGTGATGCAATAACTGTGTTTGAAACGTGTCTCGTTTGTTGATGCAATCGAAAAAAAATCTTTATTAAATACTTGTGTGCAATCTCACTGTGCTTTGTATTGTAATTATCAGCACTATTGTATCTTCAAATCTGACTTGCATAATGTGTCATCACATGTAGTTTTGAAATGTTGAAATGATCAACGTTTATATCTGAATACTCAGATTGCAAATGATGAAAAACATTCTTTAGATTGTTCAATCAAAAAAGCGCATGTTCAAGATATCAAAGAATTTCTTCATCATGCAAATAATACTGAGCAAGTATTATGAAGTCTATCACTGCTCAAGCGAAGTGAACTGCTGCAGATGCTTTCATGATCAGAAGTGATGCAATGACTGATATAAACTGACATACAATTGACTTTTGATTTGCATCAGTTTATTGCTTAATCGTACTGTACTTAACAAATCTCTACATGTTTTTAAATGATGAAATGACGCGAAATCTTTGATTCAACTGAGCTGTTTCTGATGCATCGTTTAAAGCTAATCTGATTTCTTTTCTTCTTTGACTTGTACAAACACTTTCGTTGATGATCTGACTGAATCATAACATCAGATACAAGATGATTTTCTTAAGTAGTTGATGTAACATATTTATCATCATTGTCTCATGAATATTGATAAACATATGTGATCATGCAAAGTTTTTCACTGAATGTATTCAAGCAAAATCATTCTCGATCATATTGTTTTTTTTTGTTATCTTTGTTGATTTCTAGTGAATACATGTGTTTGAATTGATCATATTTTGTTTAAATTTTCACGCTCATGAAATGACACTTGACAGATAGAACATTGTTGATTCATCTTGATGTCTGTGATTAATACTTGTTTCTCGTAGTTCATCATGAACTCAATGATTATCGAATAACATTGTCTTATCTTATTGTCTGCACAAAGAACAGAAATGTCGTTTCTGATCATAACTTCAACAACTGTTACATATGAAATCATGTATTAATGCATGATGATACATGTTTAACATACGCTTGAGTATGATTAATAACATCATGTGTCAAATCTTTGACTTGATATCGTCGTTGTCATTGTCAACTATGAGAAGAAATCTCAGAAGAATTAATCTTGATCGTTTTTGAGCATGTCTTGTGCATCGATTTAGATTTTCTATCGTTAAATATATAAATCATGCAGATAAATCATCTTGATGCTCAGTCAAGACTGTCTTATTGATGAAAATTAACAGTGATATCACGATAGCATCATCAGAAAGCTTCTTCTGCGTTTTTCATCATCAATCAGCAATATGCATCTCGTTGTAGACTTGAAAGTTGTCGACATTATAATGTTGAACGAGTGCGTAGATCAGCTCATCTTGAAATGATGAATGATTCAACAAGAATCGAAGTGTCTCAATGATGTCACAATACAAAATGCAGTGCTGCTCTTCTTGAACTTCTTTGTAACTGAATTCGACTGTGAACATTCAAGAATGTCATTCATCGTTTTTAACATCATATGAAATTTGATGTAGAAATGTCAATCACTTGTTTGCATCATGAAAGCTGACATGTTGATGTAAAACTCGCAAGCGCAAGTCTTGAAAAAATTGATTAACACTGTCTTTGATAATCTTTATTTGATGAAGTCAGTGAGTGAACGCGTAATTTGCTTTGCATTGAAATGAATAATATTGATTGTTGTTTGTGTTCTTGATCGCTTGAGAATTCAAGCTCAACGACTCTGATACTTTCTTTGACACGTTGACTGTTGTTTCAACATCACGATCAATTGTCTTGATGAAGATTTCAACTTGCAGCGCTGATGATGTGAAAAGAAGTTCAGTCTGAAGTTGTATCGTTTCAATTCTTGATGATATATGTTTTATATTCTGATTCAAATCAGCGTTATTCATCTCAATGTTCATGTGCTCTTCTGTGAAATCATTTATTAGCATATATTCTTGATTCTCGTCTTCAATGTTCGTCTGAACGCTCTCATCATGAAAATCATTCGAGTTTGAATCTCATTTTGCAGTCTCATGATCGCGTCAGATGAGTTGCATTGAATTGCATAATGATGATTCTGATGATGATGATAACTTTCATTAAAAAATCTTTCGCGATCAATCATGCAAGCGAACATGACAGTAATGAAGATGATGTTCAAGCTCGCTGATGTTGTTTATCTTCATCTCATATGAAGAGCATACGCGCTGCATTATCTGTAAGTTTTTGATTAGTGTTTTTATATAACTTGTACAAAGCAATGATGAATTGTAATGATTCTTTATGCTCGACTGTTTATCTGTGCATGAAATGTCAGTAATGAAATGAATCGAAAAATGTCAATCGCAAAGTCAATGAATCACGTTTGTTCAGAAGTTATTGACTTCAATTTGAGCTCAATAGTTAAGATACGTAAATCATATAAACTATATTTAGCTAAATTGTAAAGAAAACGAAATCAATCACTTGAATAAATATCATCATTATTTTCATGATCTAGTTATTGTCACTCACGATGCGATCATTTAAATCTTTTATGAAATGAGAGTAATGATTGCTAAAGTGCTATATATCTCAAGTTGAAGCAATCTTCAGAATTTACAAACTTTATCTTGTTGTCATCATTTATCTCGCTCTTGTCATGACTTGATGAGCAACTTGAAAGATATATGACTATGCATTTATCTTCTTCATCTTTATTTAAAACTCTTTGATAGCATGTCAATTACGCTTAAACTCATCGTCACTTCTTCTGAGCTTATCATAAGTGCAAGACTGCTTAGATTTTATAGTCATTGCTATCTGATGTACAATGAAGATTGAGAGAATTCAAGTATTAAAGAGTAAAGACTCAAACTTAGATGAAGAAATTAGCTGATCAACAAACATAGAAATGAACTCATCAGTCAAATAAATAACAGTAACGAGCGAAAATGATTGTTGATGATGAAATGACATTGAAAATGATGTAGTTTTGTTTCAAAGAGTTTCTTGTCTGATGATTCTTCATGTGATGTTGACTGCTTGTTTGAGTGACGACAAGAATTTTGATGCATCTGATGATACATCTTGATTGAACTCATCTATTGCTACTGTCAATAGTTAGATCATGAGTTGAATTACAATGTGTATATTAATAAATCAGATGTTGCTGCATACATCAACTTCGATGAGAGCATACTTGATGATGTCACACTATAGACAATGTCTGCAATGAACTGACTGCTTGATGAAGACTTCAATTTCATCAATAAATCTTCATTTCTTGAGAATGAATGAAGTCATTCAATGACTAGACTGAATGAAGAGTTGTTGCAGTCAATCTTTTCGTCATCTCTTGCGATTGCTGTTGCTTAATATCATATCGTCTTCGATTCTATTGCTTCATGAGAATGATTTATATTTTAATGATAACAGATGCAAATAAAGTTTTTACACTGCTCATGATAACATCATCAACGAGTAAGAAGATCAAGTATGTATGACTCATCTTTTTGCAAATGCTTCTTACGTTTGTTCTTTAAATGCTTTGCACGAGTGATGTCGCTGATCTGAATGAAAGCAATCAGTTATCTGATACACAGAAGAAGTAATTCAAAATGATAATTAAGATTTCATTTCTTGACACTTGTATCTTTCTGTCTTTTCTTGATACTTTGAACTCGAAAGAAGTTTCATCATTTGTGATGTAATCACTGAGATCTTTGCGAGTTCATGAACTGATCAATTTGATGATGAACTCTCTTTTGTCGCTATTCTGCAAATGAAACAGTATATTCTTCAGATCTCTTCAGTCATTACGTTTCTTCAACGTCTTTGTCATCTCAATTGATTAATCAAAGCAACAAACAATAGTCTGATTGCAAAGCGAAAAATGCGTGTAGTTTCAGTTGATACATCAGTTGAAGATCAAACGAGATTGATCACTACATCAAAGTTCAAAGTCAAACTCACTTGCATGATTGAATACTTTTGTATCTGAGTCGTGTGAAATCTCTCTATCATCAAGTACGATTGTTCAGTTCACAACGTAAGACAGATCATATACGTCTGAATCATCATCATGAAAGTCTATAGACTTCTCGATCATGTTCTCATTTATCTCTTCATCATATATTTCAGAATCAATTCTGTTCTTTCAACTGTTATCGTTGACACTTAAGATCTGCTCAAATCGATGCTGTGTATTATGTTTGAGTCGTGAGTTTAGATCAGTAAATAAAACAGTATCTTTAAGAAGATACTTGATGTCTTTCAAATTAAACTGTTTATTTCACGACTTTATTTTATTTGTTTGCTTCAAAACATTCAATATTCTTTCTACGACTGCTTTTTCAACAGATTCAGAAGATGAATGAAGTTTAAAAGTAGTATTTCTTCGTCTTTTAACATGTTGAGTAGTGAGAGCTTGTCTAGCACTAGTCATGATGTTTCATATGCGTTCAGTCAACACTATCTTCATGATAGTGTTATTCGATGTTTATTAAGTCACAAGTAATGCAAAGAGCGATTGAGAAGAAAGTGAAATTATGCAATACGTTTGAAAAATTGAAGTGTGTAAGATTCAATGAACTTGAATAATGATTCTTTGAATCTGCTTTAATATAAGAATGTCGTTCTTTAACATTTTGACTTGAAGAAAATTTCTTGAATTTCTCTGCTGTTGAATCGACAACGACATCACATTTCAGTGACTTTATGACAATCATCATCTCATCTTTCAATCATGTGAACTATAATTTGCATCATCAAACGCTTGAATGTAATCTTCACAACAAGATGTTAAAGCTGTGCTACTCATAAGAGACTTTAAACAGAGTGCTTATCTTCGCGACTGTATTCAGAAAGCAATTGATAATAATGTGAAAGTTATGCAATCATCAAATGAGTAGATGCAACACGTCTTGATTGAACTACATGACTGATCTGCTCACTGACAATAAATGAATCACTGTGATTCGTGATGCTCTTATGAAAGCACTTGCTATCACATTCTCATGAATTGCAACAGTGAAAGTGATAGACAGATTCGCTTGAAAGCATTATGACTTGCAATGCAATACTGATTTTGTTAACAGACGTCATGATGTTAAAAGACAATCAATTATGCTTTCTAAGCAAAGAAAATCTCGATTCAATATAAATGACTAACTATCTTGACAGATTCTGATCGAATTATGAAGATACATATCATATTTTTACTATGAATTGATTTATTCATCTCGAAGAACGTTTTCAGTATAGTCATGAAAGTCGACAAATGATCATTGCAGAAAGACTCAACATGAAGAATATGCAGATCAATGAAGATGTGACTGAGATGTTTATGATGCAGCTTGTTTACTCATGTCTCAAAGCGAAACATGATAAGCGATAAAAATGCAAACAATATTCACTGTATCATTTCTTCTATATCGTTAGCTTGAATATAGTGAAGAATACAGTGCAGATAAGCATGATTTAATAAAAGATGAATAACAGCTTTGTTGTTTTATGAATGAAAAATAATCATTGTATCAAAATTGAGATCAACACTTCTATCATTTTAACTATATTTAATAGAAGAATACAATTCATCAACGAGATCTTGCTCACTTTATTCAAGTGTGTGCTTTTTTAAGAAACTCAACTTTCAAGACATCATAAAAGTTAAATCAGAATCATTCTCATCTTAAAGACTTTCTATCTTTCATCATAATTAGATAACAATCTCAATTTGAGTTGCAATCATCAAGATTAATCTTTCAGCTTCAACTCACATCAGTCTAGACTTTTACATTCTGCAACTTTATCTTACTTTCTATCTTTCATCACAATCAGATAACAATTTCAATTCAAGTTGCAACTGTCAAGATCAATCATTCAATTTAGATTTACATCAGTATAGAATTCAACATTTTGCAATCTCATTTCATTTTATCATCGTACATTCTACAATTTCACTGCTTCTTATTGCTTCTTCACATTTAACAGCTTAACATCATCTCACATCATTACTTTACATCTTTCAACAAACATCTTATCATGATGTTTAAAGAGAAGTTCAAAGCAACATCAATAGATAAAGATGCAGCGACTGATATCATGTATCACACATCTCAAGCGATGAAGCTTGAGAATGACAATTTCACTATTCTCATCTTGAATGATGAGAAGATGATGCAGAAAGCAGATTTAGCTGAGCATCAAAGCATCAGATCTGTTATCTTTTGAGCTAAGATTTTTTTTGAAATCGATAAAGTAGTCAAATTAGCAATTGATGCATTCAATTCTTTGAATGAAAGTCTTTACATTACTTGCAAGATTGTGATGAAGATCTTGATGAACTGAACATTCAGCATTCGCTTCAACATTAAATTACATCAAGTCACATCATCATTATTTGAAAGCTGTCTTTCTGTTCACAACATCTTACATAACTGAGTCTTTCGCTTACATTCAAATTCTGACATTCGCGAAATTATCATTACGAACTATTCAAACATGTCTCTGTTGCACACTTCTTATTTCAAATTCATGTTTTTCACACACAACATCAATGATTCAAAGATCAAGAATTTGCATCGAGATGAATGAATGATTCTTCTTAAATTTATCTTCAGATCAATCTCAACTCATACTCAGTCAATTCTGCTTGAGAATCATGAAGATTTATCAGTTCTTCAGAATATAGAGAACACACTTAAAAAAGTCTTCGATTTGTTAGAAGATTGCACAGTCAAGCTGAAGATCTTCATTTCAATGATTGAACAAGATATATTTCTGAATCAGTATTGAAAATTCAACAGTAGCATCAGAATAAAGCGAGACTTTTCAGCATTCAACATGTGATTCAGTCAGTCTAAAAATCACAAGCATATCATTCAAGTAAAATAAGTGACTTCAAAGAAGAATCATTTGACTATTTATCTGTCATATCGACGCACTTATTGCAATGACAAGAAGTGCTGACTTATCAAAGATTTCTCTAAACTACAGTCAATGAAGACACAGCGAGCACTGATTGCGAAGACTCAGACATTGCTCTGCGAGTTACGTGCACTCATCACATTTGCAAGAACAGACAAGAAGTATGTTGATTTGCTGCATCTTTTCAATCGTTTCGACTATCAATTTGACTCGAAGAATCACTTTGAAATGCAGATCAATGATGACAAGTGAACTGCTATCATTCTTGTCAAATCGTTTATTTTCTTCAACATGACAGATGTGAGCGTAGCTCTTCATCACTTTCTCATCAAGACAGATTGAAGCTCGATTGAGTTGAAGTCAACGTTTGATCTTCGCGAGCGTAAGCGACAGAATGATGATAAACAAGTACTTCAGTATTGTCTTTTCGACGCATCAAACATGATCTCAATTCGTTCAATCATGTCTGACAAGCTCGACAGAATCAAAATAGTGACAATCAGAATTCTTAATTCTGCTCATATTGACGAGAAATATTATGAATACAACGATCACTTTCGCGATATTATACTGAGTCAGAATCTTCATATTAAATTCACTTTAGTTCTTTTTGAAGACTTGAATCTCTTGACTACTCTTGCTGAGTGAGATATCGAGCTGAATAAGTCTCAGATGTTAATCATGCAATATCTTTAAAATCTTTCTAATGATTTTGATCTTATCAAGAAATTCTTTGAGATCGAGAAAACACTGATGAATGTTGTTATCACAATGCTACTCTTAAAGCTGAACAAGAAAGTCAAAGTGCTGAGTTCATTCAACAACACAGCTGATACATTCATTCTCAAACTGAATGAACAGCTTCAACGATTAAAAAACAAAGACATCATTCTGATGAATAAAAAGATCGTTCGTTTTCACTCGCAGTTCATTGAATGTCAGATAGTCGCTCAAGACAGTTACGCGTCTCACTCAGTAAACAATGATTTCACTCAATGATGATGAAATGTCTTTCACGAGTTATCTGATGTCTTTTATGATCAGCTGACACATCAAATTATCAATCAAAGCAAGAAGACTTTACATGACATTAGAGATTGTCAATACAACTTGCATCAGATCAGTCTTGACACTCTGCTTTTAAAAGTCACGAGTTTGAGTGATCATTCAATGAATAAGACGTAATCTCAAAGTCAACAGAATGAACAGAGTGACAAGCAGCACAAGGCACAAGATTCTTCAATTGTATAAATTAATAATGAAGAAGTCAATATAACTCACGAAGATTTCAAGAGCGACGAGAATTCATTCAATATGAATTATGAAGATCTTAATCTTCATGTCACATGTTAACTCTTAAAGTGAGATCACGAATTCAAACGTCGTATGCTTCAGAGAATTATCAATGTCAAGCTTAATAGAATAAACAATGAGATTGAGCGTGACGCTGTTATTAAGACTTTCTGCTCGTACTTTCAAAGAATTGAAATGAGAAAAACTCTTGACATGAAAGATCAAGAATTCTTTCAGCGCATCGAGATTGAGCTAAGTGTGAATATTCTTGAGCATGACGTGAGCGCTGTTGTCTGCACGCTGATCAACTTTGACACTACTATGCTAAAAAAATTCAAAGAAGATCATACTGTCATTTAGAAAGTCATGAGAGTCGAGAACGCAAAGATCTTTATTGTTATGACTCACAGCAACGATTTGATGCATATGTTCAATGATGATGAGCAACTTCAATCAACGAAAAAAGACATCAAGAACAATTGCTTCGCGCACTACATAAATAGAAGTTTATTTGAACATCTGATTATGCTTGAATATTCTCATATGCTTCTCACTGAACAGTATCGCGCAATTTTCATCATAGATGACATCATATTCACTGTCTGATACAAAGCTCAGATGCAGTTCTCAGTTGACTCTTCACTTCAACTCAATATGACTATCACAATCATTGTATTGAAGAGCTTTTGCAAAATAGAATGATTATTGATATTTCTCAACATTAATGAAATTGACATAAGAGTCAATGCATCTCAGTTCAAGCAGAATGAGATTGAAGTCATTGTAGCAATTGAGCTAGTCAAGATCTACGCTGAAGTCGAAATATTTGTCAAGAACATCGTCATTCTCACAAAATATACTGCACAAGTTCAGTTACTGAAGAGAAGCTTAGTTTCAGACTCAAAAGTTCGAAATGTTGAAGCGTACATGATTGATTCTTTTCAAGACGAAAAAGCTTCTGTCATCATTTTATGTATGATGAGAATCAAGAAACTTGACTTCATGTCTCAATTCAATTGTCTTCTGACTGTCTGTAATCATGCTTGCAACTCATTTGTTATGTTATGTAACTATGATGAACTTCAGCACAATTACGCTTGCAATCTACATATGATACAACATGTTCAAAATCTGTTCTTAATTAACGAAGTTTACAAAAAATACTTTAGTCAACAAGAATTCATCGATTTCATGAAAACAGAGCGTCAATTTTAAGAGCAAGAATCACAATGAAATGAGAACAAAGCTTGATACACAAGCGAAGATCAAGCAACAAATTTCTCAGAAGAGTAAGAGCATCATCAGAACATGAGCGAAGATCAAGTAATAAATCTCTCAGAAGAGTAAAAGCATCATCAGAACGTAAGCGAAGATCAAGCAACAAATTCTGCAGAAGAGCAAGAGCATCATCGAAACGTAAGTGAAGATTAAGTAACAAATTCTGCAGAAGAGCAAGAGCATTATTGAAATGCAAGTGAAGATCAAGCAACAAATTCTGCAGAAGAGCAAGAGCATCATCAGAACGCAAGCGAAGATCAAGTAATAAACTCTGCAGAAGAGCAAGAGCATTATTAGAACGTAAGCAAAGATCAAGCAATAAACTCTGCAGAAGAGCAAGAGCATCATCAGAACTAAACTGATCATCAAGTTGAGTTTTCATTTTTACATTCTGACTCAACTCAATTACTCGATATCAATCTTCTGACTTGACTTGATTACTCGATATTAATCTTTTGACTCGACTTGATATCGATCTTGAGTCAGAATTCGATTCAAGTTCTCGACTCGACTCATTAAGCAATCAAAAATGACATCAAATGTCAAGATTCACTATTTTTGAATTTATTACGTCATTATATTTGAAAGACTTTCGTGCAATAAACGAATTTATTTCTCTTCTCGTTGTTTGCATTATCTTGTTGCATTATTAATAAAATATATTGTATGATGTCTGATTTTGATAAGACATACGAATTGTCAAGATCTTCAATCGAGAAAGAGTTTAATTTCTTGATCGTTCATTCATTTACTTTCAGTAGTCTTCATTCTAATGAATTTGCAAGTCAAGATTCATGAAACATCAATCGTGCTTTCGTCGAAAAGAAACAAACTCTTCAAGAAGCGATGAATAGAATTTATCGCGATACTTCTCTTTTAATCTTAAGAGAGAATATTTAGTATGTTGAGTGAAGTGCTGATATCAATGCTCAATTTCAACAATGATGATTACAGACGTCTGTTGACGAAAGTGTCATCAACAAGACTCAAAAAAAGATAGGTAATTTACTTTGAGTCAAGAAGATCAAAGTAAATAAACAATTCAGCATCTGAAACAAGTTTATTCAAATGATCTCAACGTTGAAAGAATATTCTAAGATTTCATGCAAGAATTGTCTTAAAATTCTAGATCATTCTACAGCTATTGATGAATCTAGTACGATCAATATGATCAAGCATCTCAAGACAAATGCTTGCATGAAATGATTCAAATGAAAACGACTCAACTCTCTTTCACAGATGAAGATATCTTTCAGTCATGTAAGTTCAATATGATAATGCAAATAGATAATGCAAAGTTGACGCGTTTATAGAAGAAAAGTCATATCGACTTATTATCTCAATTCAATCAACAGAATTGGGAAAAAATATTGTGCAAGATCTTTGTTGCACTGAATTTGTCTTTTCAAACCATTGAAAACGAGCATTTTCGACAGTTACTACAAATGCTTCGTTCAGAGATTACTCTCGTTCATCGCACTAGATTGTCAAGCATGATTTTCTTGAAATATAATGAAATTCATGCAAAGATAAAGCAAGACTTAAAAGAGTCACGACAGATTTCTATTGCGTTGAATGCATGATCTAGTTCTTAAAAAGTCGCTTATCTGAGAGTTTTGATATATTGAATGAATGCTACATTTCAATATCGTGAACATCTCATTGAATTTACGTCTCTTCAAGTTGAGCATACTGATCGTCATTTGATGCAAGAGCTGTTTAAGATTTTGAATACATATGACATTAAGAACAAGCTTTTTGATGTTGTTATTGATAATGCAAGCAACAATGACACTCTAAAGAAGAAGCTTGAAAGAGTGCTCAGTCAACGCGACATTTCATGAAATAAAGCACAAAACTCGATATCTTGTATGACTCATATCATCAATCTAATGACTCAAGAGTTTATCAAAGCTATTGAATCAAAGACTTTGAACGACAATTTCGCTGTGTCATTAGACGACGATCAAGTTGAGAATGTAATCACAAGCAATGATCTTTGCACTGTTGTCAAGAAGATATTTATAAGATTGATAATGCAAAAAGATAATGCATTTACTAATCAGTGAAACAGATTCGCGCTCTTACTATTGTCATCAACAGTTCTTCTCAACGAAAGCTTCGCTTTCTAAAGCTTTAAATCACAAGATCTTGAAAATTGATATAAGACATTCGCATTCGCTGAAACTTTATCTATTTAATGCTTCAACGTGCATATTAACTGCGTGACACAATCAATATATGAGTCGAGAAATTCTTGACAGATGCAAAGATTCAAGCTATTCGATTAAAGAAGAACGAATGATCATTAGTATTGCTTGTTGACAACATGTTAAATTCTTTCTATGAGCTAACACTGATCATATCTAGAATCATCAATGTTGACATACATTTAGAATTTCGAATGTTTGATGCTCTTTTCAATTATCTCAATGTTATTGAGACGATAGTACGCGATAATGCATGTACTTCACAAGCACTTATTCTTCGAGCTTGCGAACTAACTTCTAACAAGCTTGCAAAGTACTATTTCAAGACGAAGAACAAAGATGAACTGATATACAATCTTGCTATGATTTTAGATTCTACTCAAAAGCTGAATTTGTATCAAGATTGAGATGCAAATGAGAACGATTCTCATTTTTATTACGACAAGTATAGAAAAGAGTTCAAGAACTATTTTCGTCATCATTATGAAGAGAAAACTACAACTGCAGAAGTCAAAGCGCAAGTGACTAGTGATGTTGATCAGATAATGCAATATGATAATGCAATTGATCATTTGTTGACAATGCTATAGTCTGTTGTGATGACTACATGAACTCTTCTTCAAAGAACTCAACGTCGCTCTATATCTGTTAGTGAAGATGATCGATATCTTCGCACTGACGCTATTGTTAAGAAGTTTTCAACATGAGAGTATTGAAGAGACAACGTCTTGAACTATTCAAGATTGACTCAAATGACTAAGAATGTTCGCTTATGTTCAATATTCTCTGTAGACATTAAATGAACATTCAGTCTTGCAAGAAGAGTTTGTCGATGAAATCTGTCAGAATCGTGCCTAGATGATACAATCAATGAAGATCAGAATTGATAGTGCTTGATCTTTAGAGATAGCTATAACTGAATATTAAGAATACAGAAGAAGATTGATACAAAAGCTTCTATTTATGTAATGTTCAGAGACTGCGCTAGACTTGAAAGAAATGTGTTTGTGACATGAAAAGAATGTGATGTAGATGAACAAGATGTTGATGAAAGAAAAGAGTGTTGAGAAAGAAAAAGAGTGTTGAGCAAGAAAAAGAGTGTTGAGTCATATCTGAGTCATATCTGAATCATATCTGGGTCAAACCTGACTAGCTCGCTGATTAGTTCTAATCATTATGCAGAGAACTCGCTAGCGTTCACTGCGAATTGATTAGAACTTCAGCCTTGTTCAGTCTTGATACGCTCGTAACATTACTCTCTTCTTCGAAAATTCATGTTCGCATGAATGTAGTTCATTTGCTCGCTTTTGTTGATAGTTATTTCGATATTTAGCGCGATTTGTTTGAATATAGCTTATGAAATTCATTTAAAACTTTCTCTGAATCATTGAATTTCTCTTTATCGACATAGTATCATTCGGCATCTCTATCTAGATCTGTTCATTTGACTTTGTACTGTATTCGATCTCGATAGCGTCTGAAGTTCAATATATTGTTTATCTTTCAGTGTTCATCATCTTCGATAGTGATGAGTCTGAGTGATTCTGAATGCTGTTCTGATAAAGAATCTTCTGAATACAATCGCAGTAGCTTCGAGCTGAACATCGAATGCAGATGCTTCATGCTGACTGATAGATGAAGATGATAGAAGATACTCACTTTGACAGTGATTTGATAAAGATCTAGCTGTTTGTCTTTCAAATCTTTGCAGAGTCTCGTTGTCTTGACGTTTCTGAAAGATAGTCAAACTCAGTCATTTACTTCATAGTTGACGTTTCGTCTATGTTTATTGATCTGAACTTCGATGATCAGCTTCGTCTTTTTCAATTGTTGACGATCGAAGTTCAGTAGCTCTTTCATTCGAATAACAATATCGTCTGCTTTTCTAGCTTCAAGTTGTTCATGAGTTGTTTCGTAGTCAGTCGTATCTGAATCGAAACTTATTCGAGAGTGAAATTCTTTATTGAAGTAGAAGAGAATCATTGAAGTGATCGAGAAGATATTGAAATTGTCACTGAATTTCATCATAGATATTCATTTGACTCAGTCGTTCTGCATGTAATTGCAGTAGATTCTAAGTTCGCGTTCGACGTCTTGATTGACTCGTTTCGATTGATCGTTGATCTCAGAATGATAGACTGTGAATAGACTAGCTGTGATTCTCAGTCACTTGCAAAGACTTTTTCACATAGTCGATATAAATTGAGAGTCTCTGTTCGAAACAATAGAACTGAGTAGATCATGCAATCGATAGACGTTTTATAGCATGATTCAAATCGTTTCTTCGACTGAGATGTCATCATCTTTTTAATGACAGAGAACATAGTGACGTTCTTTGATGAAACAACATATGATTATGCAAATGACGTTATAGCCTTCTGACAGAGATAGTTCAGTGATGAAGTTCATAGCTATATCTTTTCAGCGTTTCTGTGAAATCGAGAGAGAATGATGAAGTTCATTGATGCTATTTCTAGAAACTTTGCTTCGCTGACAAGCATGACAGTTTCGAATGTATCGTCAAATAGCAGCTCGATGATCTGATCAATAGTAGAAATGCTGAACTAGATCGATGATTCGTCTATTGTCGAAGTGAAAGATTGAAGATTGATCATGCACTTCTTGTAGTAATTTCGTGTGCATGTTTTCAGAAACTCACAGTAGATCTTTTCTAAACAGAACGTCGTCAATGATTTCGCAGTTCTTCAGTTTAGTGATATGAAATTTGAGCTTGTTTTCATTCATAGCTTGTCTATATTCGCTGCAGAGCTCATCTGTTTGATTGATCATTCATACTCGTTGATAGAGATTTGCTTTCGATTCAATAGATAGAACATCAACTCTATCAAAGATCAGAATAGTCTGAAAATGATCTTCAAGACGCTGAGCTGATTCAGAGATGTTCGCTAGAAGCATTCTGATTAGAGCATCGACTTTAGTGTTCATTTTGTCTGATCTAAAGATGATCTGAAAGTTGAACTTCGATAGAATGTTCAGATAGTTGACTTGTCATCGACTCAACTGTTTGTTTTTCATGAAGATCTTCAAAGTCTGATGATCGATGAACATCTGAATGAGTAGTTCAGTGCACTTCAGCTTGAGTCGTCAGTGTTCGAAGCATTGAATAATGACTAGCAATTTCTTGTCATAGATGTGATAATTGATTTCAGCGAAAATCATGCTTTTACTGTAGAAGATCATCGAACGAAGAACTTTCTCGTCATCGTACTGAAATAGTATTTCATCTTTTACATAGTTTGAAGCATCAGTCTTTAGAACAGCTTGTCGTTTGAAGTCGAAGTGACGAAGTACTGAGATCGAGCTGACTTGTTTCTTTAGATTGTCAAAGACTTAAACACAGATCTCGTTTCAAACAAAAGACGTGTTCTTTCTAGTCAACTGAGTGAATGATTTGACTAGCTTCGAGAAGTTCTTAATGAAACGACGATAGAAGTTAACAAATTTCACGAAGCTCTGAATTTCTTTTAGATTGATCGAAGTGATTCAGCTGACTATGACTGTCACTTTGCTGAGATTCATACGAAGGCCTAGTTCTGATACGATGACTTCTAGAAAGACAGTCTCTTCTACATCGAATTTGCACTTTCGAATATCTATCTGCAGTTCAGCTTCGCGTAGTCGACTCAATACTAGTTTGACGTGATCTCTATGTTTCTTTCTCATTTTGCTATAGATGAGAATGTCATCTAGATAGACTTGACAAAAGTCGTTCAGAAAGTCTCATAGAACATCATTCATATATTGCTGAAAGAAGATCGATTCATTAGTCAGTTTGAATGATAGCATCTTGTATTTATATGCTTCTAAAGCAGTGATAAAAGTGATGTAATTCTCGCTATCGAGATGCATTTGAAGTTTGTTGAACGCTGATATGATGTTCAATCTAGTCAGATGCTTGCAACTCACTATTTTATCAATGATCTCGTCTATCAGCGATAGAGAATATCTATTTCTTTTGAAAATGACATTTAGCTTTCGATAGTTCACGCAGAATCGAAGATCTTCATTTGCTTTGAGAGCGAATAGAACGAGAGAGAAATAGAGAGCTTGACTAGAAGTGATGAATTTCTTCGACAGATTCTCGTTTAAGTACTTCTTTACTTTCAGAAGTTTGACAGAGAACATTTGATAGACTTGGCAGCGAGAGAGCGTTGAATCACTGATGAGCTCGATTTTATGATCGTAGAAGCGATGAGAGAGTAGTTTATTCAATTGAGCTCGATCAAAAACATCTAGAAACTCATGATATTTCGATGACAGCTTTGCTTTAATATCTTTCAAATTCTGAGTCGTTTCATTGATTGAAGAGACGTTTAGAGCGTTCAAATCGCACTGAGT
>JAABUO010000965.1_pt1 | contig 42093 bp, 45 predicted proteins | sample 5559291 | NCBI WGS metagenome assembly JAABUO01 (sample SAMN10711878, study PRJNA513372) | rock metagenome | isolation source: Antarctica rocks | place: Antarctica: Victoria Land, Finger Mt sud
TTAATCTGATTCTTCTTTTTTCGTTTTACTAATGCTTGAAAAGAGATGATGTTTATGTTTTGAATCGAAAATGACTCTTTTTGAATGATTGAAACTGAGTGCTTGAGAATCTTTGAAGCATTGCTATGAGTTATTGAAGAGATGAGAGTTGATCGCGATCAACTTGAGTACTTCATATTTGACGAAATCGAAAAAATCGAAATAGAAATATCTAATTGATCAGAGAATACGATAGTATCATGCCTCATGTTCAATAATATTTCATTTTTATTCATTCAGAGTTTGCTCAATATAGCTTCATGATGCTCGATATCAGCTATCAGCATTGACATAGTCAATTTCTTATGACTTTCGATCGTGAGATTGAGTAGAATCTTATAAGTAATAGTCTTTCTAGCTAGCTTCTCATCATATTCTCGTATTAACTTCTCTTTTGCTAGCAATATAGATTGTATTTCAAGTTTCTGACATACTTTATTGACTAGCTTGTCATGTATCAGCGTGTAGACGACGAAATCACTGTCTATCAAAAAGCGAAGGCTGAAAGAATTGCTCTGAGAGATAAGAGAAGCATTGATCAGAAATGACTTCTCAAAATAGTTTTCTTTCAATAGAACTTTGATTTGACTGCACAAAGATATGATTCCTATCTTTTCAATGACTTTGAAAGAAATAACTAGTTTTTTGAATCAGAATCTGACTCAGAGTTCGATGTAGATCGATCAAACTCATCATTTTTTAATGCATTGATTCTTGAAGTTCGATCAGAGCACTCTCTAGAGAAATGATCTGACTTATGACAAATGAAACAGCTTTCAGTTTGTAGATCTGTCTCTTTGACGCTAGTTAAAGTCGCGTCGCACGATTTTAACTGATCGACGATAAAGCGGAATTATGCGCATGGTTGGGCAACCATGCTCGAACATTTTGCATGGTCGATCGAGCTTTAGCGTTGGTCGGCCGACATGTAGTCTCTCACCGATCAACGGCAACTCGTCAGCAGCAGAGATTGCAGAAAAGCAAGCTCATCTGCAAAAATCGATTGAGCACATGAATGAGATCAATCGCATCAGAGATCTATCTGTCCTCAATAGGGCGAGCAGCCTTAGCTCACTTCCGCCCTCTCGGGCGGAAGCTGCCAAACGGCGGTTGATGGAGAAGGCGGCGGAAAGGAGGTTGTCAGCGGGATATGGAAAGGAGAATAGAGCATTTTCAGCTGAACAATGAGTGGCGCATGGTTTCTGTGCTCGATACTGTGTATTCTCAATTGTGGGCCATTGTTTGGGCTTGGTGGCCCTTTCATCATCGCATTAGGTATTGCCATCTCAGTAGCTTCTCTGAGTGTGGAGAAGTTCCCCGCAAGATGGGTCGAGATCGGCAGGAGATTCTGTCTGTAATTTCTCCATCGATTATCCAGCAACAGGAAACGGTTGTGTTTACCATAGTATCTGCAAGGCAAATTAACAAAGATGTCGAGACTAGACTCGATTCCGTATTGATCAAAGGAGCCTATGCTACATTAGGTACGATATCAGCTTGTTTTCGCTTGTCTCGTATGTACAGTAGATCGCTGAGACTCTTCTTTGTTATGGTATGAAAGCTGTGGAAGGGTCTGTTTCTTCCGTACCACGAGTATTTTTATTTGCGTGGCTACTTGGTAGAGTAGAGCTTGGTCGGCTACTCCACTCATCGTGTATTTCTATCGGGACCGAAAGGGTCGTAGAAAATACTATACGGAATACTCTTCTGCTAACCACTGCACGTGTTCTTTGTTCCAGTTTGACTCTTACCTGCGTGCCTGCCAAGACCTTTCTCGCTCTCGTGAGGGAACAACCGCAGAGCCGCCGGAGGAAAGTCCGCGGCCACTTACGCGACTTTCTTGACATTAGTTTTTCGTTTTATAATTGTTACACCATTATTGAGGTTAGCACGAAGCTCGAGGTGTGTTCAAGCCGTTTCTAATTGCTCGCATCTGTTCATCTATTCATCTATTCATCTATCCATGCTTACAATTTCTTCGGCGCATCTACCTTAGTACGCGAAAACACAGCACTGGCATCTCCTTGTTTCAAGCGCTGTTTAGCTTGGATACCGGTACGATCTGTAACTGGTGTCGCGTTGATGATTTTATCGAAAGCTTCATTATCCGCAATGTCTGAACCTGACTCTGCATCCGAGTCGACAGGTAGTTGTCCCGGTCGTACAATTGTTTCCGGTCGCTGTTTCTGGTCTGACGTCGGGTTGGAGAATGGTTTTGACTGCAAGACTCGCCGCCGTAGTTCGGCCATCTCCTCTTCGTCATCTGATTCTTCGGAAAGATCCATCGGGTCTTTCCCAACCTCGACTCCACCCTCAGCGTCCTCATCATCCTCAATGTTCTCCGCATCCGAGTCGTCTTCACTATCATCTTCATTGTCCGAGTCAATCAATGGCCGCCTATTTGTATTACCACCTAGCCATATATCCTCATTGGAAGTCCCATTTCCATTTGCTCTGCTTTCAGAATATTCCCGCTCTATCTTTTGTAGCCAGACATTCTCGGCTTTTTTCACGTCCTCTTCGTTGGTACAAGCGGCGTATCGCTTTAGGAGTTGCGAATTGATCTCGAGGAAAGGCTCGCCATAGGAGAAATGTTTTAATACTTCATGCGCCCAGTCTTCGTGTCCACAAATGAAGAAACAGGCTGCCAAAGCTTCTGCGCAGTTCAGCCGCCAGGGTCTTCCATAGTTGACAGAGTTGGCTGCGACCAAGTATGGCACTACAATAGTCAACGCTTTAATTTCATGCATTTGTTGTCAGATCTCACATAGTCTCTCGCATTTTCCCCCAATCTTCGCCCAAGGGACCTCTTTCACTCGAACCCATGAGCACTCCACCACAGCTGCACCGTATTGCTCCAGAAGTTCTTTATCTGCGGGTGAAACTACTCTCTTTGCATTCGGTCTTTAGTTACTGCGTTAGCAATCCAGTATGAAGCAAATTAGGCAAATCAGTACTTACGAGATAACAACCCCAGAGAACTTCTGGCCCACGGACAACTCTCGCATTAGTCCAAAATGCACCAGGCGTTTGCCAGAACATCGCTTAGGATCGCAGTGATCAAGGTCCCAGCAAGCGGCCTTGAAAGGAGGTCTCCCAGTGCTACCAGGGTCGTCATCATTGTGAGTAGTGGGGCGGTGGCGGGCGGTACTGGAATACTTCTTGCCTTTTGCGTCTTTCTTGTGGCGGACCATACTCCCTGCTCTTGAGTCCGATATGGATAGTAGCTACGTTGTTAATTCGATTTGCGAGCACCGACGCCAAAAGTGTTGGAGAGTACCTTCTAATAGGTAAAGTAGATGTAGTGGGGTTGTGATGCTCTACGTAAATGACATGCGTTGAAGACGGCGGGCCGCGCCAATCCCGCTCCGCCAATCGCGGAACTTCCAAATCTATCTACCTGGCTGATTCCACTACCAGGCTCCAAGAATATCCCCCATAAATTTGGCAACTTACGATTTTGAGGCAACCTGGGATCCAGCCTTCATTTGCACATCCATACAACTCCTTGGCTGAACGGTTTAATGGAAGCCGCTTCGGCGCGGTACGCTGCCAGGGATCGCTTTGGGGCTTTTGGGGAGCCCGTGCAAACGCCGTTACAGCGATACATCCGTATGTCTCACACCAGGGTGCAGCGCACCTGAAGAAGCTGATTTGCCTTTCTAGAAAATGCAGTGGACCCCCAGAACTTCGAGCCTAACCTCGCCCTAAACTTGGAGATATCCGACATCATAAATTCGAAAAAGGGCAATGCGTGAGCGGAAGCTCCATCTAGAATCGAAGGTGTCGCTAATACCATAGCAGACCCCGGGAAGCTGCCGTAGCTATTGTCAACTATGTCAATCATAGGAACCCCAATGTATCCCTACTAGCCCTCTCGGTACCATGCTCACCATCTGGTGATATGGGCACTCGCACTTACCTTTTGCTAGCTCTTAGACATATGCGTTAAAAACTGCGGATACCCTTTTCACCTTCAGATCAGTACCAAAGAATTCCTCAACGAACTTGTGCGACGGTTCCCCGAGAGGCCGCCAATACGGCCTTCACGGGTGCAGCTGAAGATTTTAGAAGCAATTGAAGAATGGAGGCAGACAATATGTCTGACTTCGAGATACAAGGAAGATCTTGGGTTTATTCGGGACATGCACCGTCTGCTGAGTTATAAGGGTTACATTTTTCCAGAGGTTCGGAGGGAAGATGCGGCTGTACTCAATCCAAGCGACGTATGTCCGTCCTTCTGGAAGCCAGTAGCGGCGATGTTCTAACAAGTCTCAGGATCTCCAATCGGCGGATGAAATGGAGGAAGAAGAGAAGGCGGCACAATCAGCCAAATTGCAGGAGCTCATACGGCGAGGTCAGCCAGAGGATCTACAAGAAGCAAATCGCCTCATGAAGGTTATGGCAGGTTATGACACAAGACACAAGACGGACTACAGAGCAAAAGCTGCAGAAGAGGTGGGAAAGATTCAGCAAAAGGCTAGATTATTGGAGGAAAGACTACAGAACTTCAAACCAGGGGATGTAATCGCAGATGGTGATATCTTTGAGGTTGACTTGCTTTCGTGATCTTGGTTTCTTGAGTATTGACATTTCTTCAGGAGCTTGCCAACGCTTTGCAGAGCGCACAACCTAAAATTCAGAAGATGTGCGAGGAGGAGTCTGATGATTCTGAAGCTGTTGCAAAGTTACTTGAGATCAACGATAGTATTCATCGGACTGTCGAGAGGTATAAGCTCATAAAGAAAGGCGATGTGGACGCTGCTTCAAGAATCCCCAAGGGCACTCTTGGAACTTCTACTGGAGTCAGCAAGACGGCCGATAATGAGCTTTCCCTAATTGATTTCAGTGGAGACCCCGAACCCGTTCAATCCGCAGGTATAAGCACGGATAATAATAGTGTTCAGAGAACCGAGTCATTAGAGGATGACCTTTTAGGTTTGTCGTTCCAGGATAAGAGTTATGGGCAGGGCGGGGGAATCGCCCTTGGCTTTGGTGCGAATAGTAGTAAGTACTTTTCCATTGGACAAGTGCGACCGCAGTAGCTGATGCTAGAATATAGCCGTTCCAGGACCCTCATTATTGTCCTCAACTACGCAACAAAGCTCAGCGAAACCCCCAACGCCGAGTGGCACACCACAACCACAACAGGCGAGCATGACCCCAAAGCCCAATTATGATCCTTTCTCGTCTCTCACGAACCCGAAATCATCATCAACTTCGACCACTCCAGCACCCTCCCTCCATTCACAGCTAGCTTCAAAAACTCCTCAGCACCCCCAAGACCCTTTCGCCGCGCTCGCATCATCCGTCCCACGTCAGCCATCTCCTTATCTGAATTCTCAGCAAGGCCAGCCTCCTAATTCATCGCCGTCTGGTTCGCTATTCGATTTTGCTCAACCGAGCCGTCAGCAGAGTTCTGCCACTTCACAGTCTGGACCCGTAAATCAGAGTAACGGTTCCACGGCCGACGAAGTTTGGAACTTCAGCTCGGCGTTGCCCGACGAGAGTGCAAGTCTACCGTCCTCGAAGGATCTATCAGTCTCAAACAGCACCGTTACTATTTTGTTCAAGCTGTCGAGACCGAGCAACAAGGATTCGGTCGTGGCTATCAATGCGCATTTTTCTAATACATCCGCTAATCTTATTACCGAATATACCTTCCAAGTCGCCGTGAGAAAGGTGCGTTCCGTTCATCTCCCCCCTGCACCTGATCAGCATTGACCGTGTTCGCAGGGATACGCTCTCCATCTAACACCTCAAACTGGGCGGACGCTTTTCCCAAAGCAAAAAAACGGCATTACGCAATCCATCGAAATTAATGGAGTGGCTAAAGGGCAGGCGAATTCGATTAAGATGCGATGGAAAGCATCGTACAAGGTTGAAGGCACTTTACAGGAGGAGCAAGGAGAGGTTCCTGCGCTTGGAATTATCTGAAATGCTCCTGATCGGGGTTTGGAGATAGCGCCGGCGTTCACAGTTATGCATAGGTTCATACGAAAATACTCTAGCTCTTGTTCCGGAGGGCGTCAACTATATGCGGATTTGGCGGACATCGTCAATATTACGTCCTTCAATATCTCCAATTTATTCTGCATCCACCGGGAGGTGTCGAAAGTTATTAAACAACAGCCAATAGCGAGGCACGCCAGGTGGGTTATTGAACTATTTGATGGTTTTGGAGTGGCACTGGATGGACAACCAGCTCCTCGTGTCTCTTTATCCAGTTGTTCACATCGCATAAGCCTCGCAGTCGAAATTTGAGTCACTGGTGCTACCACTTCACGGAAATAGCGATTTCTCCTGCGACCGGCCGTTGTTTACTGGCTTTCTGCACCCCCTGGTGATACAACTCGTCATGAAAATCTAAGGTAGCGCTGGGTGTTTCAGACAAATTATCGTCCATGATCACGAGTGTCCAGGACCCGTGATCGTCCCTCCGCTCCGCCGTCCGCTGCCAACAAAGTCGGACGATCTTCCAAAGACCAATGACCATGACACGTGGGTATTTTCCTCTTTTCCTGTTTTGAAGGTTGGCGTAATAGGTGATATGTGCCTGTCAAGCGCCTTGATGTAGCTGCTGCTCTGCTCTTATGACTGGAGTCATACTGCCCTTCCACTTGACACCTCGTTGTTTGTACATGTAGGCTTGGACGCACAGCTCTTCAAACATGTCGGCCATGATAGACAAAGCTCGCCAGGAGATGGAGGAGACGAGCCAAGAGCGTGAGACTCGCTCCGCAGGAGGTTTTCGTCAAACCGAGAAGAATCTCCCTACGGACCTCGGTTCCCGCAGGAATATCCCGCTTGTTGACAATGTGACGTCATATTTTGGCGGATTCAATAGGCTCGCCAAGAAAATAGATTCGACAGAAGAGATTGTTTGGCTTCTCGACAACACCGCCTATCGACCAGTTCATGTGTACCCTCACAAGCCCCAACCATGGCAAGCAGAATTCGTGGTCGCCTTCTTCAAGAAACATGTGTCCAAAGACCTGACCAGCGCCGTTGCCGACATCGCAGGTAAGCTTGGATTAGGCCCGGAAGACAAAGGTTTGATGACTATCGAGAACCGACTTCAACCCTTTGTCCGTACCATAGCACCTGCACGTTTTGTGGAGGTCAAATTCCGGAGTGGAGAAATCCAGAAGTTAGGGCCAGGCGGTCGTTCGGCGGTCAGCCAGGAGCTCCTTCTAAACCTTGGAGAGCACAACGATGGCGATACCATCTCCATTTCGGCTGCTCCTCCCGAGGCTTCTCCCCATGGTCCCATGATCACGAACTTTGCGGAGCCAGAAGGCTGGTTAGTAATCTCAGGTACGTTGCATGTCATCCTCAGCCCACCTCCAACCCCCTTTCGCGAAGAACACCGACCATCCTCTTACACTTTGCCTTTAGACATTGACGACTCCATCAAGATAACGGGCTCGCTTGTTCCAATGGCGATTCTTCGTAGCACATTTGTCGATGAACCAACGCCTATAGCGGGAATGCCAGAATTATATGCTCACGTTAAATCCGTGCTCAACCCAACCTGGTACTATCTCTCCGCCTCCCCATACAACCTCTACCCCTTCCTACACTCATTCCTACACGTACATTATCCCCCGGGCCCCATAATCCTCCGAGACGCCTCATGGCAAGACCTGGGCGGATTTCTCGCCTCCCTCACCCAAGGCACCGAAGCCTACAAAACCAGCCGCATGGACAAAATCCACGGCTGGCTGCCTCGAAGAAAGGTCCTATGTGTGGGTGACAGCACTCAGAGTGATCCCGAGGCGTATGGGAATATTGCGAGGAAGTACAAAGGGTGGGTAAAGGCGGTTTTTATCAGGAAGGTGACAGATGTGGCGGAGATGAAGGGGAGTGACAAGAACAAGGACGAGAGATTTGAGAAGGCATTTAAGGATGTGCCGAGGGAGATTTGGAAGGTTTTCGAGGATCCGAAAGAGCTATATGAGGCGGTGGATGCTTTAAAGGGGACATGAGTGGAGTGCTGGAGTAATATGTTGCGAGGAGTTGCAGGACTTTTGTGCATTCATGCTTCCGGTAAAGAGATCGTCGTGCACGGATGGTATTGAGGGGGGGTTTACTAGAGGGCAGTGGACGGCGTTTGAGGTAATGAAGGGTATACAGCTTGAGCGCCTAACACAAATATACGCAGTTCGACCACCAGAATACACAGCCGTGTAGGCCGAGATTGAATTCTTCCATTTACTCCCTTTTCTACTTCTTCTTCTTCGAGTCCGTGACTATAATTATCGTTAAAAAGCAAATAAGACCAAGCGTTAATTTCGATATCTTGGAGACAAATCGACTGTTACGATCAACTACGTATTTCGACAGCTTACGTCGACAACAGAGAACCGATCGTTGTGTACTGACTTTTTACCTTCGCTCTCGTTGACTATTTCCCTCCCACAACGTTCGATTACCAGAATATACAACAGTCTGCGTCAAGATTGATTTCTTTCCATTATTTCTTTTCGCACTTGTTCTTATCGCGTAACCGAACTCGGGTTTACAATACTCTTTCTTCTCAATGAAGCTAATCGTTCATTCGGATTTCTAACACGAGACATGCGGTTACTTGTAATAATGAGTGAGCATTGGTCGACGTCCGAAATAATGAAGTGTACATATACATTGAGCGCCTGATGGATTTACCACTCCTTCACCAATCTGAGAACAAACGACAAGAGTCACTTTCTTCAGCAAAGTCACATCTGATCGTGTGCGGTCAGGACATTGACGGCTCTGTCGAACGTACTCTCAATATTCATATCGCGCCATTGAGCCAACCGTCTCTCTCAAACTGTAGCAATCCGTCGATAGCTGACAATTGCCAGGGTTTGAAACTTTGCGATCTTGACATAGACTGGGGGCCTAGAGGACCCGATTTGACCGCATTGGAATCCGCGTTCCTAGAGGGAGAACGTCAGGGGAGCCGGAAATACTCCAAGGCTCGGGTCGACAAAGCGGATTGAGGCGTACTGGATCACTATGCTCGCTTCTCGGTTTCTGTCAGACGGGAGAACCTAGAAGATCGAAACGGAATCTTCTTTCGCAAAAGCTTGTCGGACGCGGCAATGGCTCAACGAGTTTGGCAAGTTTACCAGAGCGCAGCCTACACATCCGCTCCAAGCCGCAAAGGGTCCAGGTCAGACCGAAAAGACCAGGCTCCTTCCAGACATTCGGGGCGCTTGTTACTTAGTGGGGCGAACAAGCCTGGTCAACCAGGCGCGATTGAAGGTACAGCGGCAGAGGCAGAGGTAGATCCTTTCGCAGAGGCTGACTGACCAGGCGCAACAGAAGGTACAGCGATAGAGGCAGAGGCTGAGTTGTTCCTCGAGGGCGAAGAAGCTGAGGAAGATGAGGGCATTCCCATGGAGACCGACTTGGAGTCTGACGCCGTTGATGACCTCAACATTGAACCACTGGCACCGGGAGGTCCGCATGAAGCTCGCGCGTGGGTCGGATGTCTCCGATCTAGACGATAGTTGGTGGCAGTATTCCCTGATCACGAAGGTCTGCGATACCGCTGGAAAGGTCGACATCACGCCATCAACCTTTGGAAATCTTGAGTGTGGAACTCGAATGATATGTTTAGCTGAGAAGTCTGCTGCGTAGGCCGTTGAATCCATTGCTGCAACAGAAGCACCTATGCTGAAGCACCACGACACCCTCGAACCTGACCAGTGATGCGTTTTACAAACCGCAAGCCTTGTTCCATCGCACGGAACAGCAACGCGAGGATGTCAATGATGCGCGTCAGCGCCTAGAAATAGCCAATTTCCAAGCATCTCCGCCGGGGCACTTTCTTTTCAGCGGCATTCTTCTGAGCAGGGCGGATGTGACCTCGAAAAGTCCCCCGAAATACGGTCTCGATGCCTTATCCACCGAAACATACCTGTCAAGATACCGTTGGTTACAAGTCGAGCCACTGGATCGATCTTTTCCTTCAACCCGTAACACAATCTTAGAAAACTGCGAGCAGAACAAATGGCAGCTCGGGCTAATATTGACTTTCTTTGTTGACTCCCCTTTCCACTTTTCCTTGTCGCGCATTTGAACGCGGTTTCATAGTGATGTTCTTTTTGAAGAAACAGATGGGACTAGTCGTTCGTTTGAATAGATAAACAGCGAGCGTCAACATTGACTTCTTTTGCTCTTTCATCTGCCATCTTCTTGACTTCTTCCTATCGGGCAATCAAACTCGACTTCATAGCTTTACTCTTCTTGAAAGACCAGTGTGACTAACCGTTCATTCGAATATCCTGTGATTAGATGTGCAATTGCAGTAAGATCTGGCTATAAAGTTGTTCACACTCCTGCCTAACCACATTGTTACCAGGAAGATATCTTGTATAAAATATGGGCACACACAAAATAACCCCTTCTGGTCTCAAGAAGTATGTCGTTGCAAAGGTAATGTTGTTATGTGGAATACCGTTATAAAAGGGTCTTACGATACTCACCACGACATAGCAAGACTGTAGCTATGCTCTTGACGGAGACTAGTTGTTGTTTATTGCGATTCTCCCCACCCCCCACTGATCCTCAAATCCCGTACTTCCCACTAACACCCACCATCCTCACCGCCCCCTCACCACCCCTATCCAGCCTCCCCCAATCCGGCTTCCTCTTCTCCGCAAACGCCCTCAACGCCTCCTCCCTCTCCCCACCCCCCAAACAAACCTCATACTCTCTATTCTCCACCTCCTCGCTGCCCCCCCTCACCGCCCGCAACGCACACCCCACCGCCCTCGGCCCCCCCTCACAAATCCCTTTCGCAACCCGCACCGCCTCCTCCAATACCTCCCTCCTCGCCTCCCCCATCCCCGCTCCGGCATCTACCCCAACAACCCGCTTGCACAGCCCCATCATCCCCGCTTCCCGACCCCCGATCCGCCGGCCCGTCAATATCATGTCCATGGCCCTAGCTTCCCCGATTAAATTCTTGAGGCGGTAGGTGCCGCCGGCGCCGGGGATGATGCCGAGGCGCGTTTCAGGCAGGCCAATAGTGGCGGTTGTAGCGAAGATGCGGAGGGTGGTGGCGAGGGCGAGTTCGAGGCCGCCGCCGAGAGCGGGTGCGGAGAGGGCGGTTAGGGTTGGGAGGGGGAGGGTGGAGAGGGTTGCGAGGGTGGTGCGGAGGGTGGAGAGGAAGTGGGTGACTCTGTTGGTAGCATCGTAAGTAGTCAGTATACGTAGGCATATGAATGATGAAGTAGTAGAAGCTGGGTTCGTGGGATGCAAAGAATGAAAATCCAACTAACTCCCCCACACCCATATTCCTTCGCTCCTTCAAATCGGCGCCGGCGCAGAAGACCTCGTCCAGCTCACTCGCCACCACCAGCGCTCTCACGCCCCCTTCCTGCGTCGGGCCCTCGTCTCCTGCATCTCGTAGAATGTTCACTTCGTGGGTGAGCTCGCGCAGCAGTCGCCACGAAATGGCGTTGCGGTTGCGTGGCGAGTTGAGGGAGATGATGCGGATGGTGCCGGTGTGGGGGGCGGAGAGATTGGTGATTTTGAGAAGGGAGGGACTGGAAGCAGTAGTGGAGTAGGGGCGCGTGAGGTAGGGGGAGGGGCACGCCAGATGAGACAGGGAGATTAGGAGGCGGGGGCGCATGGTTGGATGGCGGTCGGGTGGGGGTTACTTGTGAGGCAGATGTAGAGATATGTCATCGGAAGATCATGTCTGGAAGACCTTCAAGATGCGAAGAATAGGACCTTAATTGAGCGTTATGTATTTGTGAGTTGAGTTATGGAATAGATAAAACGCCCTTTTCGGCAATACTCCTCCATCTCCTTGTCGCTTGGCCAGCCACCCCATTCCTCATTCCTTTCAACAATGTCATGCACCTTCTCGATCATCTCTATCGACGCCCCTTCGTCTACAAGGCCGGAGTCCTCTGCATCGGCTTCTACATCGGCTTCTGCATCGGCTTCTGCATCGACTTCTGCATCGTTTTCCGCCTCAGCTTCGCTATGTAACCAGTACCTTTCTAAAAAGACTCTGACAGCAACAACACATCGCCTCATCATCCTAGAACCGTTTCCTGCTTCTTCGATGACGGCTTTGATCTCAGGCATGAAGCGGGACATCCATTGCACTAGATCCAACATACCGGTGTAGTCGGCGCGGAGACCGAGTACGCGGATGAGGGCGTGGAGATGAGCTGGGGAGGGTACTTCCAGAAGCCGGGGGAGGAGAGCGCTAGCGGCTAGGAAGCCATGATCGTTTACCCATTGGGAGAGCTCATCGCTATCAGAGCTCGTAGTCTCGTCGCGTACGATGCCTGAAGTGACCAGACCCTTAAAGATCTTCTTCACGTGGGGGACGCCGTGGAGTAGGACCTTCTCCGCTTCTCGCCTACTACGGGTGTAATAATCAGACTTCTCAGGTATGGATTGTCGGTGAATTGGGGATTGCGGGTCCGGTAAAGGTACCGGCTTCTTTGAGCCCTGAATCAAGCTTTCGCTTGCGAAGATCGCTTTTTCTAGAGCTATGAGTACCATTTGAAATCCTTGAAGATCCAGGTCCAGGCGAATTTCGCGCATTTGATGAAGAAGATCACATATGGCAGTCCAAGTTAGAAGGTCTTGTACGCTTGGATCCTCAGACGTGAGGCCACTATCGACGGCCGTACCAGCTCGTGCGAGTGCGCATAACAAAGCGTTCCATGGTGGTCGGTAGTATGGCCTTCGGCAAGCCATAAGGCGAAACGCATGCAGAAGTGGATTCACTCGAATAGCTCGAGGTCTCAGTACAGATTTGTGGTCACGAGTAGGGCTTGTGATGGATATACTCATGTGGTCAACTGAACCTGTGAATTTGTGAGAGAATCTTGGTGCGAATCGACTTAAAAAGCGAATGAAAGCGGCAAAGATATATTGTGGCACCGATTCTAGGTTAGCTCGAGTGACAGAGTCCTTGCCTAGGTCTTGGTTGAGTAAAGCTATGATGGTTTGAGGAGGCAGCCTACTTGCTCTTAAATACTTTACCCCAGCGTGGAACGACTCAGCATGGCTCAGGAGAAAGGCCAGGAATCTGCCCGAAGGATACATCTTATCTTCGATCATGCTGTTAAAGAATTCTTCTACAGACGGTGGTGGTGTCCGCACATAAATTGATATTCGAGGGTCTTCGGGTTTGGGCAACAATTCCTTACCATCTCCAGCCAAAGTATTTGAAGTGTTGCCTTTGGCAAGATCCAGCTTTCCACTGTTGTCGCTCTTCCTTCGTCTCTTATCTTCAAAGACAAGTTTCTCGAACATGGCATAATAAGGCCCTTGAGACGGGTTACTCTTCTGATCCTTGTATGCTAAGAAGCATACCCAGCCCTCATCAAGGGTTCTTGTGGCTCTTATACGAGCGGCCCAGACATTCCCGTCTCGCTCAGGTTGGGCTGAATGGCTAGAAGTGATGATTCGTCGAGGAACCAGAGGTTGCTGAAACCAAGCCCGTGTTTGTATTGTCGGGCTACGATCAGTATCCCACCCAGCCAAGATCCCGGCCGCTCTTTCCCAGTCATGTGGAGTATACCCTGCTTCTTTCGACCGATACATTGACTCACTGGCGCGACTGACACCGTGCTCTGGACCTATGTCGACGTCCATACGGGACTTCTCTTCTTTCCATGGTGGCCAAGAGATTGCTTTCATATCAGCCCATTGGCGCTCGCGAAATGTTTTCCTATGGGCAAGTTGCACTCGCGTCACAGCACGATAACCTTCTACGTTGATGGCTAATGCAGGCTCGAATTCATTCATCTTTTTCAAAAGAATGAATTGTGCTCGCTGATGGTAAGCAACCGACTGAAATGGATTGATAGATGATGGTAAAGATAGTAGAGACAAGGCCTTGTTGTAAAGAAAGGTGAGCCTAGCGAAGGTCTGTTCGGGCAACACAAGAGTCGGGGTTGGGCTATCCCCAGGACTTGTACCGTTAACATAATTAGTAATCATCTTAGCAACGCTCACGCAGGCTGCAGGCCAGACTTTTCGACAGTGCCGTAAGAGTCGAACAATCACCGTCATGATTGTTGTTTCGGACATTGGTTGATAAACGACACTTCCAGTCGCCCTACCGTTCCTCATCCTTTGTGGCCATGACTGGGGCATGGCTGCAATCTCAAGTTCAACTTTGGATTTTGTTGCCCACTTATTGCGAGGCGTCCCCAGCAAGCGATGCCAAGAATGTACCATCAGCAGCTTCAAAGCATACCCGTTCATATCTCTCCGGCGAAGAAGCAATAAGAATACAAACGTCGGAATCAGCACACCGCTCATCCCATCTGAGGGACTTGCCAACATCATCAACCTTGTGGCTGCCTTCGCCGCGGATTTGGCAGTTAGGATCCATGTCCAGGACATCAGATCCGAAACTGACCATCCTTTGAGTTGTAGCAATTTTAAACTCTCATCGTCGAAAGTCTTAAGCAAAGTAGTGTCGAAGTCTGGTGTCCGCGAGCGCAAGTCATCAGCCAGTCTACAGGACCTGACAAGAGGATGAAGATTTTGGATGTATTGAACGAGTATGGTTAATAGGGGTTTGGGGGGGTTGTGCCGTAAGGCGCTGCTTGTTGCTGTCTTTCGCAAGCTAGATATGTGATATTTGCTCAACAAAATCGGTGCACAATATGACAGATCTAGCTTATTAGAGAAAATGCGGGGTTTTTTATAATGTTGAGCAACTGAACCCAGCGCAGCTATTAGAGCATGGGAGGGGCTTGCAGAACGAGCAGCAAGCTCATAAAGACTTCTGACACGACGTAGCCTAGGCACAGCTTTGGTGGAAGCTCTAGAGCCCACCTTTATTCTCGACGCAGTAGATGACTCTGTACGTGTGACATGACTGTTGTTGACCGTAACTGGGCCTATAGTTGTCCTATGCTCCTGCACGCGACCGCCACGTTGCGCGTCTCCTCGAGAGTGGAACGGAAGACTGATACACAAGGTCCGGCTGGTTTGGGGGAAGCAGCGCTTTCCGGGAAGCTACGGCGACATCAGTGAATGCATGTTGAAAAATTTGGTGGAAGGCTTACAACGAGCCATGGCAGCGACGTTGTGACCGAGTATACTAAGGCCGGAAGTTTGCCTCCTTCCTTATCCAAAGACAAAACTCTTGGAATTGGTAGCATTCATCATCGATGCTTCAGGTTGAACACTCTATGGAGTATGGACAAGTGCTTCAGTCTGCTCAATCATTCCTGTTTATTCGTACTAGCTACGAGTAAGGTACATATAATACAACTAGCGTGTTGCAGTTACATAAGGTAAGGTACAGTACCTTTCATCTATACCTAAGTGGTCTTAGCCTTGTGGGGATATAAGGTCCCATAACTCCGTTGATTCTGAACCGGCATCCACAGTGAATATGAGGGGCAGCATTGGTGCGCACTTTCGCCAACTCCCGATTCAAAACCTCTGCCTATGCCTACAGCCGCGCTCATCAACAGTCAGCCCCCTTTCCCAGACAATGTGCCTACCTGTGATCTTTCCAAACTTTCATATAGAAGACTGCTAGCGAAAGACCCAGCCGAGTCCGACAAGCTCTTCCGAGCATGCAAAGAAACTGGCTTCTTTCTGATTGATCTACAAAGTATAGCAGAAGGCGAGAGCCTTCTCAAACATGCTGAAAGCCTTCTCCAACTCGATCATGAAGTTGGTGCATTGAGTAATCTGGAGAAATCCAGATACGCCTCCAAGCCACCGGAAGTAACTGGGTGAGCGCACTTCTCTTTCATACGGCAGCGGCTATTAGCCATCTACCACTCTATGGAAGCATGCTATGACAGAGCTAAGGCGTTCTTAAACATAGCTGGACGACATTCGGCGAGCTTCGGACAGAATATGGCAACACCCATCGATGTGAATTCTACAGCGTTAGTCAGGACGAGATCCTCGGTACTACAGCCCCGGGCGTCAATCCTCTGCTCATAGACAGAGCTAAACCTCTTTTGAAGGCTTTCAATGTACACTCGTATGAGGTTGCTAATCTCATCCTTTCCCACCTTGACAAGCATCTTGGTCTTCGTGATGGAACACTTGGCGCCTTGCATCCAACATCAAAGCCATCTAGAAGCACTGTTCGTCTGATTCACTGTGCGCCTCAACCTGCCGAAGATCGAAAGACTAGCCTTTTTGGCCATACTGACAATGGAAGCGTGACTGTGCTTTTCAATATCATTGGAGGCTTGCAAATCCTTCCACCAGGGCTTATCGACGTAGAACAGAATTGGCGCTGGGTCCGTCCAGAGCCTGGATGTGCCATTGTCAACCTAGGCGATGCCTTAGTCCAGTGGAGCGGAGGGATCCTTCACAGCAATAAGCACCGAATTGTGAACGCTCCGGTTGCACAAGCCAAGAGTGAGCGGTACAGTTTTGCGTATGTGCTTAAGCCGAATAATGAGGCCCCTATGCGAAGATTGGTGGGTGTGGATGTAGAGCCATGGGAAGACCAAGACGCTGGATATACTTATGCAAACTGGCATAAGATTAAAGAAGCAGCATCTCGGAAAGGAAAGAACCTGATTCGAGTCACTGACGGTTCTAAGGCTGAAGCGTGAAAGTTCACGTGGTCAGACGAGTGACTGCGTTCGGTTGGGAAAAGACTTCGGATTGATGAATTTGCTGTCGTCCAAGGTCTAGAGAAAAATACGATTCTTTCAATGTAAAGAAGCAGTGCGAAGCGTCTTAGCATCTTAGCCACGAAGCCATGCATCTGTGTCGAGAATGCTTCTTGTGAAGTAACAATAGTAACCTTGCTATAGTCATGATATATATACTCTTGACGAGTTTGATCTAGCGTTGGTGATGCTCAAAGTCACTAACTTTTTCATTACTGGCGAACGTAGTGGTTGGCGACCGTAATTGCCGGCGACCGTAGAATAGCGCCTTATCAAATGAACCTGTACGAGTAGTTGTGCTTTGACGCTTCAATTCTCATCGAATCTTAACGCGACTTTCCAGATCTTCCATAGTGGGAGAACCGTGGAATTTGGTCTGTATGACCTCCTAGTCGTTTTGTTAAGGGTTTCTGCTTCGCCATCCCTTGCACCATCGCCGGCGAAATGAGGTGAACCCTGTCGAGGAACACGATAATCTTTCACCAACCATCGCGCAACCTGAGCCTAGGCGCAGAAGCTAACCTCACGCTCACACATCCTGTGTACCCAAAGCGATACCCCAATGTGCGCCGGTTTTTGAAACGTAGGTTCGATGAGTAACATGGCCCGCTGTGTGAAGATGTGTAAGGACGGAGCTGATGTTGGGTACTAGATAGCTTTACCCGAAGTTATCTTTGAGTCGCTCCCGATCATCTACTCTCCGAATTATGTCCGTTTCGACTGCTTCACACACTCCCTTGGACGATACTGCATCTTTGATACAGACCAACGGAAAGCGCAAACGAGTGAACAGCCCAGAAGACAGCAAAGGCTTCATCGACCTCAGCGAAAGCGAAAATACACATTACGATGAATTCTATGCGCTACTAAAGGATATACTCGTAATCCTAAAGAGGTCTGCTTTCCCTCCTGTCCCATAGTTTGCCTGTTTATGTTGTCCTTGCAAATAATTCCCTCGCATTACTGATCGTTCTGCTTCGACGCAGTCATGATACGACACCCTCTGCATTAAATCGTCCTATCAACTCGACCACAGAGCAAGACCACGCTGCGAAACGTACCAAGCTTACAGATCCCACTACGGATATCACTGTTGCCTCGCAAATTGATTCCAATGCCTACGCCACGGTGGAAGAGCTCGTGGCGGACGTGGACAAGGTGGTGTGTGCCGTGATTTCTGACCTTTCGGGAAATAGGGACCTCAGCGAGAGCCCGGCTTTTCCAGCAAATGCGCACCAGAAGCAAGCAGAGATCGTACGGGCTACAGCACTTCGGAAAGAGCTTGACAGCATCATACTCAGGGAAAAAGTGCAAAGACCAAAGCTTCTGCAGACAGGTACTGAGTATATCTCAAATCTCCACAAGGATGCTGTAGGAGGCAAAAGGATGAAGAATTCTAGTCGGAGCATTGGGGATACGAATACCGGCCGAAATGTCTTGACGCTCTTTGGTGGTGCTCCTCAGCCTAAACAGCTCTTTTCAAGCCTGCAGCAAACCATTCCGGTTAAGTCAGAACAACCAGAAAAATACTCTCTCGAAAAGTCAATCCTAGTATATGCGCCTCTCAGGGAGCTCGCATTACCAAATGGTATCTCCACGACAAGGATTATTCCTATACATAGTACCTCTTCAGGCGACGGAAAGAAAGGAGTGCCCACGATCGGAGAATTATTTGCACCTCCTCCTACCTTAGCTCCGCTCAATCCACCAAGGCAGTCAAGGCACACGGCTACCAGAAGCTCTTCTGTAAATTGGTTCAATGCTTCAGAAGCACCCTCTTCCGGAAAAAGCCACCGAAAAGAAAGCTATACAACTCAGCCTCTGACTACTCCTCAATGGCTGACATACAACGTCGCTCCCCCCCCGAAGGAGCTCTCTTCGCCAGAAGCGAAACGCAAGCAGCGTGATCGAGCTTTGAGCATCGGCGAGGCTCAAAGTACATTGTCCGAAGAAGCGGTTGCAGAGCACCAACAAGCAAAAGAGGATGCATTATTTCGTAGCGTATACTCGAGCTTTGCTCCCGACCGAGACAATGCTGCCGCGTTAGTATCAGAGCGCACGAAGAATAGAATATGGTGGAAGCGAGTTGGTGAGAGCAAATATCAGGTGCTGTCGGCTTTCTCAAACGCAGAGGCGTTCGATTCTGATGCAAATATTACTGCTGGCGATGATGGAATTGACGAGGACGTCTTGTTCAAGGAGGCTGTAGACGATTGGATGCCAGAGGACCTTCCGACAGAAATGAAGGGACAAGGGGATGATTCTACACAAACGCCTGAAGCAGCCAAAGAAGTGGAAGAAATTCTGCAAGGGATATCGGAGCTTCTGGAGACTTTGAACTCTTATCAACGCGTTAGGAACTTGTCACTTTCTGGCAACACGCGAGCAATTGCTGGACAGAACTCCCAGTTCAGTGCCACGTCCGCTAGTTCGACTAACCCATCAGATGCAGAATTTGACGTTTACAAGCTACTTAAATCGCAGTTGGCTATCATGGTACAGATGTTGCCACCTTATGCGCTCGCTAAATTGAACGGAGAGCAACTTGGGATCCTGAACGTCAATACCAAGATTCAGATTGAGGGCAAGAACTACAAAGGCTCGATGGAAGAAGATGAAGTTACCTCAAAGGCAAAACTTGGTGCTACTGCTGCATATGCGGCACGATCACTTAATGCAAGTACGAGTCTGCCCGCAAGAAGCAGTGGATACCACCAAACCACTGCCCCTATGCCAGTCCCTCGCTCAAACTATGCATCGCAGCCTACAGTCCAACGACCTGCTACCGGATCAGCCGCTTACCTCCCAAATCAACAATACTCCAGTCGACCGCCCTCTGCTAATCACTATTTCTCTGGTAATTCGCGCTCGTCATACTCCCAACCGCGTCCCGCGCCGTCGGCATCAGAGCGCTATTCATATTCCACCTCGCAACATTACAGCACTCAACCGTCACAGAATCCCCATAGCCAGTACTCTAACGGTTATCGCCAGTACCCAGCCACCAACGGGAATTCCTACAGTCAGCAATACTCAACCCCACAGCATGGAGGCTCCTCCGTTCCAGCACAAGGATCCCAGCAACGACCAAGTCAGCCAGGGTACCAGCAGCGCGCCATGAATTCACAAGGATATGGATATACTCCTACGACCTCTGGTAGAAGCGCGTCGCCTCCGAAGGTGGCGTCAGCATACAGCCCTCCACATCAAGAGCAGTCCACATACTCTACTCAAAGCTCAACACCGAATCAGCAGCGGCCACCGTTGTACCACCAAAACTCCTCTCAACATGGAGGGCAAACCCCAACCCCAACACAGGTTAATGGCACGAATATAGGCGGATCAGAGACCCAGCGCACATATATGACTGCTAACGAGCAAGCGACGTTGATGAACCGGCAGAAGGCGCAATTGGCGGAGCAACAGACTCCTCCTGTCAGGCAAGGCTCGGGTACTCCACAGCCGGCGAGTGGGGCCCAGCACAATGGAACAGTAGCGGTGCAGCAGAACGGGGTAATGGCAGGGCAAGGACAATGAAAAGCATAGACAGGAGCGTCTTTCTAAGGTGGATTCCCACCTCGTATTTCGGGAGCCTTGCTTGCTCGGATATATATCACGGGCATATCTGGGGTTCTTTGTCCGCGAGTAGAGTTTTCGAGATTAACCTTCGACATGGATAATATCTCCGAGCGCTTTTGTCTGAAAATGAATGAACCAGTTATTGAATGATCACCGTTCTGGAATTGTGTTTGCAATTATATCTCCGTGCAGTGTGACGTCCTGTACTCCCCATCCTATCACGACGACCCGATTAGATGATGCATTAAGCCGACGCATAGCCAATATGCAAAGATAAATGGTTGCCGAATTAGAGCGAAACACGCATATACGCCGCCTCCTGTCCATCCACCCAAACCACCAAGGCAAAGTCAATCTGTGAGGCGTACAGCCGTGCAAGCAAGGAGCCAGTACGATTATGCGGGCAGGCGCAGGATATGGCCTGTTGTTGTACACGTGAAAGGATGACCCCGCCGATCATGGCGGATACTGGGCGCAAAGTCTCGAGTATCAGGTGGGCTGTTGGCTGTTGCGATAACTGATGGCTATGGCCTCCTTTGACTGGTTTGGACTGTTTCATCACTGTTACAGTGTCCCATACTCCTGTTCTCGAGATGGATATCATGAGATGCAGTCCGTGCCCTGCTCTTTCTGAGAGCATATTACTTCGTTCCTTCTTCCGTCTCTCAATTGCGATACATTGACTTCTATTCAGCCGACTCTGAGCCCCGGCCCGAACACGATTGTGGCCTATACTAGGAGCAGAGTTGGACTACAAACCAAAAACAAGTTGGTGTGCACGAGTATCTAGATTCCTAAGAGGTTGCAAGCAGCATCAGCAACTTGTGCATTATGCCTTCTATTACTGACACACGCCGCCGTTATTCAAAGCCATCGTCATCGAAAAAGTCCAGTCCAACTTCAGCTTCGGCGAGCCTGTTTTTGGGCAAGGGGAGGAGCAATTCAACCCCCAACCCAGAGCCAGTGTCACGGTTGAATACACGACAATTGAAGCAGAATGGGTCCAAGGAACGACCCATCGATGAGCAAAGCAATGAGAATGCACGCTTAACGGTTTCTTGTGCAGACCCTTCAGAAACTGCCATCCTGCCTGACGTATTCACATTCTTGGAGAAAGAAGATGGATTTCACAGTGATGCCGAGGACGAAGGTGCTGGAGCGACTATTCAAGGTGGTCCTGTCTCTACCAGTCCACACCCAGAGATTCCGATGCCGAATACTCCTCATTATAGTGACTTGGAAGTACATGCTAATGAATCCTACGAACAAAACATATGGGATAGTACTCAACATGACACTAGTTTCCATTCAGACTCTGGGATATCTATGGGTACTAGCAGCCCAGAAGTAAAGTCGCGCATGCCAAAGAGGAGGCAGTCAAGTATCTACACCGGTACATGGCCGGATGATACCGGGCTAGATCCATTCAGAGAAGAGCCTTATGGCTTAAAAGATACATCAAGTCCAACTCCCCTCCCAAACTTTGCTTCTCTCCCGCGAAACTGGACATCCATGCCAGCAAACCTCGACGACACACCAGAGGCTTATTATACCACACTACCGCATGTCATACCGAAAACAACACCGTGTTCCAGGACACCAATATCTGAAGATTCTTCACCAGCCGCAAGCCAAGCTGTACAGGAAGGACTCTATCGGCATGAGAACCCTCTCGTTAAATCCAACGGCTCAGGCTATGACCTGCTTGCTTCATCTATTGATTCAAAGAGCGAAGAGTTCCTACGGCCAATATACCGCAAATTTGAAACTCTGAACAATCGGATGCTACTTTACCTCCAGGACGAGATATCGGAGATCGAGGACAGGCTACGGGAATTAGATAGCACCATTACGCAAGAGAGTCAATATTACGGTAACAGACCTGCATCCAGAAGAATCGAGGCCAGGTTCCCTTCCCACTTGCAATTGCAGAGGATGGACTTGTTAGCAAGGAGTTTTGCGAAGGTCGAGCAGTACAGTAAGACTGAGATAGACCATGGAATTATCTTCAAGCGCTGACATGCTATCAAGACCGTGCTCTTTCCTCGTACAGTAATCTTACCAAGATTCTCGAGCCCGCATCCGCTCCCGACATTACAGCATATCGTGAGTGGATCACAAATCACGCTCCCATAGCTAAAGAAGAAGCGACTTTCCTCGAGCACGAAGCAGACCTTGTCGTTGCGGCTACGAGCAAGACCTCGATCCCATTACCTGCACCGTCGCAACACGACAGAGAACTTCAGACTCATGTTATAATTGTCGCCTTCACCTTGGTCTCAACAGTCATTGTCTTTAGAGTCGTACCGCAACTGCTCGCACGGCTTGTCATTAGTGCAATGGTCGGAATCGCATCGCTCTGTACTTTACAGCCAGCTTTTCTCTCCGATTTAAGGAGTATAAGAGATTGGAGGAAAGGCATTACAATGTACGTCTTTCGGTGACGGGATTACTAAGGATTGCAACTTGCTAACTTACTTTCACGATAGCTATGTGGCCGTCATGCTGGTGCTTGCGATAGTTGTAGGTTGAAGCATTAGCCATGCCACCTTTCTAAGTCTCTTCTTACGCAACTCGATGAACCACCACGAGAGTTCTCCATGTCAGCCGAAGTCTACAATTGGTCTTCATGGCTCGCACAACTTCCTCTGCCACACCTCACGATAGAAAGTATGCAGATGTATGAACAGGTATGGTTTTGGTCGCTGGGTCGCAGAAGACGACTAAACTCAAGCAGTTACCAAGCACATTCTACGGAGACAAAGGTCTCTATCCAACGATTTCGACAATTGTGCTATCGCTCTGCATACACGTGACAGGCTCGGCTCTGACGCTTGCAAAAACGTCTTGATGTATGTAGACAATGAGTGCAAGCCTGTGGGCTTAGCAGTTCAACAGTAGCCTGGCACTGGCCAGTCTTATGAGACAATAATAGATGATAGTGTAGAAATTCATACCGTATAGAATCTGATCCACCAATCAGCCTGGATTTGCTATCAGCTAAGGCGCAATTGGCCTAGCGCTCTCTGAAGCTCTCTGGAGCTCTCTGGAGCCCATTCACGAGAATGTTTACCATCATCAAGTGACAATCATCACCAACCACGGAGATCGCCCTGTTATGTATTTGCGCACAAGGTAATGGCCATATACAGCCGCTAAATTACCGGAACTAGCAGCGGCGGGGACGGGCTGTTGATCAAATCGCGTCGTCCAATCCTCCATGTCGTTCTTTAAATCTCCTTCAAGCAGACTGCTTGCCAGGGCGAAAGCCTTGCCGTTTCGACCATGCAGTGGACTCCGTTCACATGGCGGTCTGTTTCTGCTGAAGCAGCAACGCTTCCTCTTGAGCCCTTCCACCCCTTTCTCAATTCTCAAATCCAAGGTAGGTCATTTCATCGTACGAACCATTCTTGAACCTAGCTGACTATGTTCCTCTTTGTAGGGCGCTCAGGTAGGCCGAGCCGAGCATACGAGTTCGAGTTTTACTTCGAACACCCGAAAGTTCTACCAGAGCTCTAGCGAACATTATCCTCCCCAATCTAGATGGCAGCGCCACACCCCAAATATTGTCACTGGGGGGGCTGTTGGGCTCTGTCTAATTGGATATGCCTACCGCCTTTTTTCAATACATCAATATACCAACGTCCATGATAGACGGCATATCGATATCGTTGAACGGAATTTTGTCAACTCTCGCGAAAACCTCCAAAATGGAAGATGGTGGACTTTGATAACATCCTCTTTTATGCACTATAACTTTATGCATATTGCGTTTAACATGGCTACTTTGATAAGCTTTGGTCCTCATGCCGTTAGGCTCTTTGGCCCCAGCGGCTTTGCAGTACTCTGGGTTGGATCGGCTGCGGCCTGTGGAGCGGCTCATGTACTTTGGGATCAGGTCCAAGAACAGGAGCGCAGAAAGAGGGGGAAAGATCGGATCACAATACTGGGGTATCAAGTGGTTAAAGACGATCCGAAAGTGTCGACGCAATCCATCGGAGCCTCTGGATCCATATTAGGGATCGTCACTGCTATCGGTTGTTTTCACCCACAAATGGGGATATCCATGTTACTTGTTCCATTCTACATACCGGCATGGGGAGCTGCTTTATTATTCGCGAATTTCAGTCTCTATTCCATGGTCACTGGCATCCTGCCTTGGATGGGACATGCTGGCCATTTGGGTGGTATGGCTTTTGGAGCTGCATACTACTATACATGGCTAAAGCGGAGGCTGCGTCTTCCAAGGTTCTAGATCTCACAGGGGACTGGATTTGCGACTTACTCCTGAGCTCACGCCTGGCACTGTGCACCGCCATCAGCTGTAGGTTGCACTGACTTCCTAGAAGTCTGTTTATCATTTTACTATCCTAGTACTCGGTCCTCCATGTATCGATAGATATCGCATGGTGCAACAGCTTTGTTCTGATTAGACCGAGTTCCACGGGCCGTGAAGGTGGCGGCACAAGCTACGAGTACTGGACATCGGTGGACAAGTTGAACCTAAGCGAGGAGACAATCACACATATTTCAAGACATGGCTAATGCCTGGTTACTTATCTCAGTGCACTGATCGCAAGTAGCGTCCTGGTTAGCCCTTTGTAGGGCGATGGCGTGAAGGAACTCGAGAATAGCACGTGTAGAAGGATAGTCAGGTATAGGCCTGATGTGGATCCCACCTGGACCGTGAAGTTCCAGGTGACTTCGTTGACATTAGGACTTTATGAACGATCTGTGAGGCCTGACAGTCCTTTCGGAATGACACCGTAGCCAACAATTCCACTTACTTTACTACCATCCTCCAACAATTTCTTCGATACTGAGGAGTTGATTTAGCTGTCAACGTCCAGGGTTTTGTACCCATTCGACGAATACATCACGCCTTGCCAGCCTAAAATTAGAATGTGTTAATGAACAGACGATGATTTGGTGATAGGTTATTGAGCCGGTTAAGAGACGGTCGGCACGCGCGGCTTCTTTGAATTTGAGTGGTTCTGACCCAAACACAAGGGGCATCTCTGCGCTCCGAAGCAATCAACCCTAAAGACATCCATTCAGATCGGGTTTTGGGTTCCCTGCTCTATCTTTCTCTTTTGGCGCCCAAGACCGGCCCATTTCTAGATTGGGGCTCGCTCCGGCCCCCACGATGCACTACAAGTCCGCAAGAGTCCAAGTTAACCACGAGAAACATGGAAACAGCCTACAAGGCTTTGATACCGAAGCAAATAAGGAAGCTCCCATAAAAATCAATCAACGTGAGAATGGTACATTTCCTTCAATGGATAGATACCTTTCGCCCACGTGTGCAGTATGGTGATGGGCTTCATATAGGTCGCGTCGCACGTCATTTACGCCCTCTATCTGAGACGTATCAAAGGTCCATGAAGACTTCCACTCCCTTCAAATTCGCCTTGCGCTCTCCCATATAGTACTGCAATACTCTGTTGTTTCTCCTTAAAAACCCGCTTCTCGTCTGATCATAATAGTTGTTTCTTTCAAGATGCTTCTCCTAGTATGCCTATACTTTGCGACGCTAACCTCTGCGCTCTCGCTGCCATCGCTATATGCTCCTATATCAGCAGCATGCCCAAGTACGCCACTTGTCAGGCCTGCGGATGGTCTGTCGACAGCCGAATCGACTTATCTTGGAGGTCGCAAACTTAGGGCAAACGCAGCGCTTAAGTCCTGGCTTCGGAAAACCAACTCAGCGTTTGATACTTCGAAGCTGCCAACAGTGGCCCTAACTAGTAGTGGAGGTGGCTATCGTGCTTTGTTGTCGGGCGCTGGCGTTCTCCAAGGCTTCGACGCTCGCGACAGCAACGTCAGTACTAGCGGGATTCTGCAGGCCATACAATTCCACGCGGGCTTATCCGGCGGGGCATGGCTCCTATCTTCTTTCGCAGGCAACAATTACCCAACCATCACCTCGTTGAAAAATGGTCTTTGGAAGCAAGCTTTCCAGGACAGTCTTTTGGATCCGGCGTACCTACTCGCAGCGCCTGCTTATATCGCGGTAACGGATGATATCCTTGCGAAACAGAATGCAGGTTTCCCCCCAACTTTGACAGATCCTTGGGGCAGGTTACTCTCATACCAGCTCCTCTACGGCTTTGACGGCGGTGTGGCCACACGGCTATCATCAATCGCGTCTCTCTCAAATTTCACAAGTCAAAACGTACCTTATCCTATAATTACTGGTCTTGGCGTTAATACTTTCGATGGACAATGCTTACCTTCTTCCAACGGAACGACGTATGAGATCACGCCTTTCGAATTTGGTTCATGGGACTCCGGTGTCCAATCATTTACCCCAACGAAGTACCTTGGAACAAAACTTACAAACGGCATTCCCAATGGCACTTGTGTTCAGAATTTTGACAATCTAGGCTATGTTTTGGGAACTTCCAGCAATCTCTTCAACGAAGCATGTCAAAACGTACCCTCTACCAACATGTCCAACATTTTCGGTGACCTGGCTGCCATCGTCAACAAGGCACACGCTCTTAGCACTCGCGACGAGTATGCCGTGTATCCGAATCCATTCCACAATTACGCTCGCTCCTCGCTAGTTTCCGCCCAAACAGAGCTCACGTTAGTTGATGGAGGCGAGGCACACCAAAACAACCCTATATTCCCCTTGCTACAACCTTCCCGAGGCGTGGACGTCATAATCGTCAACGACAACTCGGCCGACAACAGCGACAACTTCCCCGACGGCAGCGAGATCTTGACCACATACATTCAATCTCTCAACGCAGGCTTGACAAAAATGCCCTTCATCCCGTCCGTCGACACCTTTGTCTCGGAAGGCCTCAATAAAAGACCTACCTTCTTCGGCTGCAACGACACCAGCAAGATCACCATTGTCTATCTTCCTAACGTCAATTATACGTTCCCGAGCAACGAACCCACTTCGAAGCTGCAGTATGCCCAGGACGAGACCGAGGGCATGATCGCCAATGGAGTGCAGATTGCTAGTATGGGTGGGAGCTCGACGTGGGCTGCATGCTTGGGATGTGCGTTTATGAAGAAAACGGGGACGGCGCTGCCGGGTGTTTGCCAGAGTTGCTTTCGCACGTATTGTTATGTCGGGTAAACTTAAAGGTAGTATGCTACTGGTTGGTTCGTTTCCGAAGGGTTCTACCATCGTTGCTGTAGCGAGTACTGCGGTTATATAATGGACCAAGATACTTCTCCTTTCGCCGGGAGATATTCTGATAGCCTAGGTTTGGGCTTCGAGTGACTACCTACCTTGCCTTCCATTATCGAGGCAACGCCATGTGCTCGCGCGACAACTCGTCATCTGTATAATTAAACCTTTCGCTCCAGTACTTTCAAGATTTGTTGGAAGCATAACCGGTAGCTTTGATTCTGCACCTCAAGGGGAGCCGGTGATGCTTGATACGCTTCTGGGAACAATTAAAAATACTCGTTATACTTTCAACACTTCTGAGAAGCACTGTTGCGGCGCCAGTGATGTGCAAATGCGTCCAGGTTCTATCATGGTGACTTTTTCTTTGACTCTCCTTGGCTTTAATCACTACTTGTTCAACTTTATGACCTAATCGATTTTTTTAGTCAACGGTTACATCAGATCTTTTTACTTTGTATATCTTCGCCTTCTCTCCTCGCTGGTGCTTTCGGACTCGCTGCAGGAGCTGTGCTGGAGATCACGTTTACCTGACGGTCTGTATCTTTCAGATCCGTGGAGATTAATTGGTTCTCAGCGTATCAGCAAGCACAACTGAGGGAAGGACGATAAGTGTGAGCTAATGTAGAAAATTCTAATACTCGAGTCGGCTTATGGGACAATGAGGGAAATCCACGGAAACCATCACTTTTCGAACTACGCTTGCCTGTGTGTGTGCTAGTGAACTGGTCCAGTATCATTTCGCCAACAGCCCTGACGACCACGACGAGCATACTCAACGTCCACAATATCAACTGGAAAACCCACCATAAATCTTAAGATGTCCGCACAGTTGAACCATACGAAGCGAAAAGCTTCAAGTAGCCCTGAACGTAGCTCATTTCATGATAGACCGCTTCCGAAACCACCTCCGACTAGAGACCGACCGATTACATTTCTCTCTGCACTTGACAGGGAAGAAAGATACCAAATCTATAACCGGTTTTGCTCCCTCCTACCCATCGCCGAGATCTCCCTGTCAAGGACTTGCATGAAGTTCGCCAATGTGTACCAAGGTCATGTTCCTGGTTAATGGAACGTTGACCGAAGACGTCGGCTATTTCTTCAGAGTCCGCGGACCATTCCGATCGCGCATTGGGTCAGCACGACGCCCTGTATCTGGCAGCTTTGCATTGCAATTCTTTGGAAGAGTGCTCTGGGAGGAATCCAGATATAGATTTTTTTTTATCGAGCAAGGAGCTGGATTTATGGGATTTTGCCAATACTTGTCCAATGAGGAGGGCGATGTCCTTGCCAGATCCGACGTCAGAGAAGCGTATAGCGTGTTCGACCTTATAGAGGTCAGGAACTTCAAGCGATGTTAATCCTCGGCGTCTTTTAACAAGTCTCAGGCTCGGACATTCACTAGCAGTGAGATATCCCCATTTTTTTGGTAGATCCTAGGGTCTTTCAGATCGTCATCACGCGCGATATACCGACTCAAGCGATCCTAAGAGGCTTTTATATGACGACTGTTGTCAATGCCATCCCGTGGAACAAAGCATACGCAATCTTTCCGCTAACAACTCTTGTACGCCACAAGTGCTACCGGCTGAAGCCTCTCAACGACTTCTTCGCAGGCCCTACGCGGTGAAAACGCCGAACGAGGCTGGCATGCACAATGCCTTCAACGGCCCGCAGAGATTATGTCGAAAAATTTCAATTTCATCTGTGCGACGTGTTGGCGATTGACATACGTGGATGATAACCCTTGGCACCAACGGTATGGCACGGTCCAAGACACCAGCCTCGGTTATCGAATACGCTGCGTTCGGTCTTTCGATGCACAACAGAGATGTTCTGGGTCTACACTCCGTCGTACCCGGTCACGGCTGTGTCTTTTCATTCCCACGCGTTACAATATAGTTGTACGAAATCTAGATTCGGCACCGCTCGAGGAGAGAAGTGGATCGTGATATGATGAGAGACGGATGGTGGTTTCGAGCACGAGTGATGGGGATTCTTGTTGTGGCGAGGTGGGTGAGGGGTTTCAGATAGTCATCTCAACTCTCCTCCCCACTTCTCTCTTACCGCTCCCCCCTTTCCATTTCTCAACCCTTGACCGGATATCCCTCTTAAACCCCCCCCCCCCCCCCCTCACCCTCATTCTTTATACCAAATTCCCCAAACTGCAACACCAAAGATGCGAAAGCAAGTTGTCTAACATTCTGAGATTTTGTTCTCAGCTGTGGGAAGGTGAATCAAGGGTTCGAACCTTTGTGGTTTAGGCGGGTGTTTGATTGGCACAGGGGCTGGGGTTAATAACGGGGGAAAGGGGGAGGGGTGTTGAGGGTAACGGGAAAGTTAGGATAGTCAAAGGGTTGGGTTAGGGGGGGGGGATTGAGAGGTGATATTGTATAGATGTTTACAGGTACTGAAAATGATTTTCGAGCTCTTATCTGAATCAGCCATGAGAAAAGCTACCACTACTGCCACACCAGCGAACGTTAAATCCCAGGAGAACCAACCTGTAACACTAAGCATGTCGAAATACCGACCTGACGAAGTACCGCTTTAATATATATATAAAGTAACAACCGACCAAATCTCAAATGTTTCCAAATCCAGGTTTCCTTGTTGCGCAAAGTTTGATAACTGAACCCGAGTCAATGAGTTGTGCTACTGTATTTTGGGGAAACCCATAAGCTTGTGTCGTCGTCGTTGCGGAAGGTTAGTAAAACGGCGATTACTCGGTGTTCTTTTTCTCTCTCTCTCTCTCTCTGATGTCGCGCGAGAGACACAATCTGTGTTAGTAGCGTAGTGGGGATTGAGACCGGAAAGGCCTTGGCAAATGTGGGTTGCTAGAAACAGGGGGTGCGGGTCTCGAGAGGTTTGAAGTGGAATTTGAAAGGCGCTGGTGGTGGGGTCTTGAGGGATAGCTGGAGGTTTGAAGGCAAGACGCTGGGTTTGATCAATGCTGGGGATGTTACTAGACACTTGGAGAGGATGGATTTCTGTTGGGGTTCGTTGTCTTCGTTGGTTTTTCTAACTTCCATTTTTTTGCTTTATAATTTCTAATAGGTGTGGTTTCTGTAGTAGTATTATGTTTGTTTCTTTGATTTCCTACAGCATGTGTGATCTCGGTTGTTAGTGTTGCGAATTATTCTTTAAACATGAAAGTTTTATGTTGAAATAATTTGACGAGATCGCTAATTTGACGAAAAACATGTCTCGGTCGTTATTTCATCCATTAATCTTTCATCTGTTGGTTCTATATCTTTCATTGCTTTTGTTGTGTAATTCTATTAGGTGTGGTTTCTAGATTAGTATTGAGTTTTCGTCTCTGGTTTTCTACGTGTGGTCTCAGTTGTTGATATCGCGAGTCATCCATTGAAGATACGAAAGGCTGTGTTGGTTTCTGTTAGAATTGCGAATCACCTAGCGAAAATCGGGTGTCTTCGTCGTTATTTCATTCATTGGCCTTCTATATATATAAAAAAAAGATGAAGAAGAGAAACAAGAGTAAGAAACTCACAAACCTGGTTTTCCGTCAATCTTGGTCCGCACTGGCTCTTTTGAAGACAACCTATCCTCCTCTCTCGGATCTAGTCAGGTAAGAACAAACCACCAGCCTCGTCGTCGTCTGCATCCTCGACATAGGGTTGAGGTGCAAGTGGCCTGCTTGAGGTGGGCGGTGTTCGGGGTGCAGGGGGGCCGCGGAGAGCATCGTACTCTTCATTGAGCGCATCAAACCGAGCAGCAACCATGTCAAAATTGATTTCGGGGGGCTGCTGCGCCGATGTGGGCGTCGAGGCTGGAGTAGTAAAGTCCGGCGTGGAGGGACTCCGGTGTAGAGACGTCCACGGGGCTGGAAATTCGTAGGGGTGAGTCGGCAATTCTGCAGGGGGGGCAATGCCGTGATATCTCGGGGTGCGAAACGGCGCAGCTTGTCGAACGCTGGGGTTGCTTTCAGGACGTGTTCCCTCCTGGGGAGTGCGAAAACTTCCGAGACGATCAGCCGGTCGTTGCATTGCTCGCTCAGAAACACCACGAGCTCGGTTTGAGACCGGATTGTGTCTGCGGGATGCTGTGGACTCCTCAGCTGGGCTCAAAGGCCTGGATGGGTCGCCCAGTCTGAAGCGATCTGCGGCCGGAGGAGCAAAGCTCGGAACAGAACTCCTGGAGGAGCGGCCGAACTGCATTGATCGAGTTGAGGGTTGCCGATTGAAAGTCGGCAACCGCAACTCAGGAGGACCTCGAGGCGCATGTTGCTGGTTGAACAGGCTCTGGATCTGCCTTTCATTGAAATGGCCAGCGGGGTCGACAGGAGTGGAAGCAGGGAAATACGACAAGATCGTCTCGAAGTCCTCTACGGTCCTCCGATCGCGGAGTAGGCCTTGGTAAAGCGGAGAAGCTTCGGCTTCCCAAATCCTCCGTTGAGCCTGTTCATAGTCCCCTCGGAGCTCCGCCACTTGCGTCCTCCCGCGAGAACTAGACGCTGCGGGAGCCGAGCGAGAATCGGGACCTAAATTGTAAGAACGACCGAAAAGTGTGGCCTGAGAGGGTTGCGGTGATGTTTCGGGGAATCCCGGGAAGTGGTACACAGTTCTTGGTGTCATGGAAGCTCTTCGAGCTTCTAATGTTTCTTGGAATTGCTGCCCTGGTCTCTGAACTGCAGCACGGAAATCGGTCTTTGGCGTCGTTGAAGGTCCCGGAGACCCTGGTGTGCGTCGAGAACGTCTTGGCATCCCACTTCCGCCTTGAGATGGCCTTGATGATGCTCTTCTGCCCCGAGACCGTCTTGGTCTACTTCGAGATCGTTTTGGAGCATTTTCTGCGCCTCGAGAAAACTGGGTTGGAGACTGCGATCTCATTCTAGGGCCTAGGTATGGCCGTGGCGGGCTAGAAGCCCTGTGCGCCAATATTGGATCCCCAGGGAGGACTGGTGGGTTCATGAGATCCATGAAAACGTGGTTCATGCAAGGGAAGTCGCTTTGGCTTTGGCAGGAAAGGCACTGCCCGCAATTTCCAGAAGACATGTTGCGTTTTTGTGGGGCTTCTTTGTTGGTTCTTTAGATGATGGAGTTGAGTCTGGCTTGACAGCTGAGGCCTTTGGAATCGATTGAAATTGTTTGATGTGTTTGAAGTGTGTGTTGTAGGTTGCGGATTGTGAGCTTAGGACAGGGACGCTCATAGGATTTTATATTGCTGCTTCCTAAAATTTCAAAAGCCTAATGTTCTATGCTCGAACAGTTTTATTATGCTTCTCACCGAGACTCTGTGGACCTAACCTGAGGCCACGAACGATAGCTCTGGCTGTGGTCAATGCCGTTGTACCCCATAAGGAGACATATTGCCGGAAAGGTAATGAGTGTCAACATCGTTGTCTATACAGCTAGGACAATGATTGAAGGATAATGTTGACAGTACTTAAACAGCACCGTTGTTGTCGATTACAGCTTGGCTTTGTGACTGTACCACAACGCGTACCAGGAAGTTTGCTATACAGCGTAAAATCAGTCCAGTGTCCAGCTAGCCTACCTGTAGCATATGACCCTAAATCACCTGCCACGGTGGGCACTCTTAGTATTCCACGTTGACGGGCCGTGGTTCCATTTGGGTTGTACGTATCGATCTTAGATGTATGTTGACTATATGATTGCTCTTCAACCCACGGAGACCGCCCATCAAATGACCTTTAAGCAGTTAAGCTAAGTACTAGGATAACAAGGCTTTTATAGCACCTAGTTTACCATGATAGAGGAGCCATGGATAAGGGAAAGAGTTCCCTGTTACTTATGTGAAACAGAGGGATTAGATTCAAGAAGTTCAATTACGGGAAATTCACATGTATCGAAATTTGTGCATCGCAATTAACTGAGAGGCAATTTAAAGAACTCGTTTCAATCCATTAATCGAGAAAATATGATAGCTACTAAATTGAAAGAACGTGAAGATAGGAGCGATAGGACGATCAAGGTCTGTAGCATAGATCCTCGCAACAAGGAAGATATCTGCGCAAGTCGAAACCCTCACCAGAACGGTCCAAACTCGGATCGCAACATCTCGGTGTCTTGCCGGTCAGGGTACATGGCGTTGACGACCGTTTTCAAATCCCCTAAATACTTGCTCGTTTCTTGAAGGACCATGGTTTTCGTAAACTGAAGCCACTCCGGATGAATTTTCCTGCGCCTTACTCTGTCTTCGAGTGCATTTAGGAGCTGAGCGAGTGACGTATCGGCTCCAAAATATGGCAGCTTGGGAGGCAAGTACAATAGGTCTGGAACCTGCAGGCCAGCGTTGACGGCCTTTTGGTAGCCTTTGTCCCTCACAAATTCAAGCTTCGCGCAGTGCATCAACACTTTCCATACGATTGCAGTGGCGGATGGGGTGCCGGCTTCCTCCGGCATAGGGTACAATATCAATTTAAAAGTTGCCCATGCTTCTATTAAGGCACCTATGCCGCTGGTCCGTAAGATGCGAATGATAATGGGCAAGTCTTGGAGCCAGCTAGTTTCACCTAGTTGCTTAAGAGCCTCGACTCGTTGCTCATAGTCCAAGAATGTCGTCCAAAGTTCCATAAGCTCATCCGAGGATACGAATAATTCCAACCCAAGAAGGATAATGATACACTGGAACGTTCCACGGCCGTCCGCGGGATCCGAGAAATTGCCAATTTCGTAAGACTGTTTATGAGTTTTGTCGTTACGAGGCCTCTCCGATTCATCAAGAGCCAACAGCTCAGGATAGTCGTTGGTGTCAGTAGATATCGGGAAATGTTGGGTTGAGGGACTTTGTAGGATGTATCCAATGGCCATCTTTCGGTTGTCAGGCTGGCTGTTCCCAACAGGGGCACTGGCTGCGTTGTCCTCGGCAGCATCTCCGTCTTCTTCAGCGACAAGGATGGTGCCATCGTTGGTGACCTCAACACTGCCATCCTCTTGTTGGGTTGGAATCGGGTCGAAGGGGTTGTCAATATTCTCGTTTGTTGTGAAATGTTCAATCATCATGCCGGCAGCCGCCATAGCTTTGGCAGACGCAACACGGAGGTGGGCTGCCAAATGCCTATCTAGTTCATCTTGATTGTAGAAGCGTCGAGTGCAGCGTCTGTAAGGGCATCGATTCGGGTCTTTACGAGAAACGAAGGAATAGTGCGAATTCACATGATTGCAAAGATCGTCGTGATGTCGAAAACGGAATTGACAGCGCGGATAAGGGCAATTCATGGAGCGTAGGGAATGGACGCGCTCTAGATGTTCGTAGAAGCGAGCCGGAGCACGGAAAGTCTCACGACAGCCAGACTCCGAACAAGCCCATTGAGTTTCAATGTGGGATTTCCGGAAATGTTGCTGGAGGCCCTTCAAAGAAGAAAGCGCAGAACCGCACTCACCACAAATGTATCTGTTTGCTGAAAGATCGGTTTCGACAGTGTGTTCCGTCTTGATATTGATAGAGGCCATTGCGACTCTGTCCTCGTCGATACTGACACACTCCTATATGGAAGAGAATTGACAGGCGATTGGAAGAATGAGCGTTGGGTCTGATTTCTCTATCACCGCTGGTCGAATGAGTGGTCGACTTGATATTTCGGAAAGTCGAAGTAATCGAGATTTGGCAAAATAGAGACAGCATTCTACATATGAGACTCTTCATGATCAATGAGCTTCTGGGACAAAGGAAAAAGTAAGGGGACGCGAATGTGGACAACTGAACAATAAACCTTGGATTATTCTTTATAAGGAATGCTGAACAAATGAATGCTGGTGAACATCAGACTGCCTACTGAAAAAAGCAATCGGTTAGAAATATTCTTGGAGACAGCTCACCAATTTGATATCGGCATTTCTAATTAAACAGCCAGCCTGCTTGACTCTCAGAATAGTACAGTCATTGACTTGAACGATTTTAGAGCCATTTGATTATACACTACACGGTTGACTCGAAGAACGAATCCGGCCAGGGGCTCAACTTTGGGGAAAACTGCCATTTAGCTTGATCACCACACTGACACTGGAACCGGGCTCCATCATGTTCACGGACGCAAGCGGATGTCGAGCTTTGTTCAAAGAGATTGCTTGAAAGAAAGGACATAAGTCCCCTATTTTGTGGCGACCAGAGACCTTCGACAGATGCTATGACAGCAGTAGAAAGCACGGCGTGGTAAATAATTGGAGACTTGCTCGGTGGGGGGGGTTTGGACATGATCCGACCTGAAGATGGATAAGTCAGGGAAGAGGAAGAAGGGCGATGTCGAATCAAGACGGTTGACTGCTTCTGGTTAACGGTGTGGCTCTGATGCTAACCAGAAGGAGAATGGTACGAATTAGGTAGGTAAGTCATAAGGTACGCGGTACCTCAGACTCGTAGTACAACCAATCGGTCGGGCATGTCTCTGCACACAGTATCCATGTTATATGTATGATTTAGTAGGGTGTCGCTGTCTACCAATCATGGCAGCGTATTGATTCTCAAGCGTGCACAGGGACAAGGGACATGTTTGAAGTAAAGTACTGTGTAGGTGAGTAGATGGATGCTCTTGGAGTAGTGGCCCGTGGGGGGGACTTTATCCCGGACGGCTGTCAAGTGTTTGTCTCTCTCCAAGACCAGAACCTCGTCTGGTCTATCATCTGTGGCCCACGTGCTACCAGTATCATTCGTCAGGAGCAGGTCATCCATCGGGGAAGGTGATGCAAGGAACAAGTCCCGCATGACCAGCAATGGGGCTTGCTTTCGCCTCTCTCTCGCCAACCCCTTGGACAACCTCCCCAATCTTTACCCTAAAAACCTCCTAATCCTATCGCAGACAGCTGCGCCGGAGCTTCGACAAGATCATCATCTTTCTATTGCGGGTTCGCGCAGGTCCGCGTCCCTATGGCACCGTCGCTACTGCAGCTCCAGGAGGTCCTCCGAGACGGCCTCTATAAGAATGTCTCGACCTCCCTGGACCGCTCCTGGTCCAGCATCAGCAATCGACTACCAGACAACATGCCTTCCCTCCTGTCGTCCTTAGGTTCTCTCTCGCGACTTGCCCTCACCTATTCTCAGGTGGCCCTCCTTTCCCAAGGGACTGCCGTCGAGGGAGGCTCTCCCGCCGTGTGCACCAACCCCCAGCAGAGCTGCAAAAACTCCACCATTGTCTCAGACACCTGCTGCTTCGAAAGTCCTGGGGGCCAGCTAGTCCAAACGCAGTTCTGGGACTATTCCCCAACGACGGTTTGATACATCCTAAGCCTATTCTAAAAGAACAATGCTAACTGGAAACCTATGTAGGGACCCAGTAACAGTTGGACAGTCCACGGCTTATGGTGTTTACCCATCACCAAATGCGCATAGATCAAGGCTAACAGAGCCAAGGCCAGACCACTGTGATGGCACCTATGATGCCAATTGCGACCCTGCTCGCGCCTACACCAATATATCGGCGATTATCTCTGCTGCGGGCAAGACAGATCTTCTCAACTACATGAACACCTACTGGAAAGACTACCAAGGCAGGTTTTCTGCTAAACAAATGGCATCGTCTGCCACTTGTCACCAAAGTTAATTTTGACTCTAGGCAACGATGAGTCCTTCTGGGAGCACGAATGGGAAAAGCACGGCACATGCATTAGCACCCTAAACCCCAAATGCTACACCAACTACTCTCCCCAGGAAGAAGTAGTCGATTACTTCCAAAAAGCTGTTGACCTATTCAAAACCCTGCCTTCATACGACTGGCTGGCTCAAGCCGGCATCGTCCCATCGACTACAGCGACATATACTTCTGCCGCCATTCTTGCCGCACTTACCAAACCCCGAGGCGTCGCGCCATCTATTCAATGCAAGAACGGCGCCCTAGACGAGATCTGGTACTTCTACGACGTCATAGGCAGCGTCGTGACCGGCACGTTCGTCGCCACAAACCCCGACGGCTCCAAGTCTAGCTGCCCTGCTAGTGGCATCAAATACAACCCCAAGTCCGGCTCCCCAGCCCCTACCACCTCCACCTCCACGCCTCCCACCACCACTACATCCACTACAACCTCCCAACCCACCACCTCCCCTACAACCACAACAACCACTTCGTCCAACTCCACCTCCTCCACCCCTGGCCCTACTGGAGCCCCAGGCGCCCCGTTCTCCGGCAAAGGCTACCTGGAAGTCACCATCGCCAGCGGTATGCAGACCGGCTGCATCATCAGCAGCGGCACCTGGTTCACCTCGGGCACATGCGCCACCTTCACCGCCGCCGACACCAGTGCTGGCTTCACCCTGACCTCCAGCAAGGGGTCATGCGGTATCGTCAGCGGTGCATTGAAATGCGGGACTGGTGTCGCAGCGAGCGTGTTTACTGTAAGTCCATTTTCTGCCCTTTGCACATTGATGTGCCAGCTCAAATAACACTCGATGCAGACGTCAGGTGGCGAACTCGCCTACAACAGCAGCCCATCCTTCTACGCCGCCCAGGTCCCGAGCGGAAGCACGCAAGTGCCCGTCAGCACAGACCCCAAGGCCGAGCAGATTCTGATTACGTGGAAGGGTATTTGAGTCTTTGAGGTGGTTGCGTTGCTGGTAATCGTCGCCCCAGTAATCGACTCGAGGCCTAGAGGGGGGATTGGAAATATAATTGTATAGATAAATGGCTAGTACGAGTACACGAATATATATACACTCGTATCATTCAAACTTTGCAGTTGCCTTCGACAATGGGTCGCAGGAATTTGCTAGGTGATCAGCCACTCCTCGCCGTAGAAGGTGTTCGTACGGACAGTTGTACAGATGGTTTTCTTTGAAACAAATACAATCATGGCTTCGGGTTTCATGGCAAAAAAGCTCGTGCGATAAGGAGACTCGGACACCAAGACGTATTTCCCGTACTCCCCAATGTTTCGCTGCACTCGGCAGTTTCTGGTAATCTATGATTATTTTCCTTCCCATTTGAAAGGATCTAACTACAAACCTCCCAGACCCCAGGAGAGACCAAGCATGCAAACCTGTTATATCAAGCCAGTAATGAACGCACCCTTTCGCTATCTGCTCATCCAAAGCAAGACCGGTTAGACCTTTATGCTATCCATCCATCCAGATTATCCTAGGAGCGGGTTGCGCATGTTTTCCTTGCCCTTTTCCTTCCAACCAAGACTAACTCTGAAAATGGAAAGTTGCATCCCAGAACGCCGGCACGCTTTTCATCAAGGGCCCGTGGAGCGAGCTTACATGACATATAACAGATTGGTGTCTACAGTAATCGTATTAGCTCCGTATCTAAACCACACCACAAACACAACCGCGGACATATGGAAAAAGGGGCAAAACTCACTCAGCGGATGACTACAGCTTAACTGCGGCTTCTGCGTGTATTTGTCCTCCAGCTCGGCGCGGATGCTGTTCAGGAGCTGGATGTAGCTCTGCTGCGGATTCTTCTTCAGCGCGGCAATAAAGGCCCAGGACATGGCGCCTGTGGCTTGGCCGGCGATTTGGGCGTCTTGTCTGTTAAGGCGTTAGAGAGTGTGTAGGTGCTTTGGTGGACGGAGAGGTTTTGAAGAGGAGGGGCTTACGAAGTTTGGTCGTCTTTGCTGCCAGACCACATAATCACATCTGCAGGAGACGTCTTGGTCGAAATGGTGCGCTGTCTTGCCTCGTCGCCCGTGGTGGCCTTTTTGAAAAGGCCCGTTACCGTGGATGCGATGCCACTCATGTCTCCACGCGCGTATGCAGACACAATACCCAGCAGACCCTGGCCAGCCTCCTTGGCAAGATTTGGTTCCTTGAGGACACCCTGGGTGCTGTAAATGTAGGGCAAGTCGAGGGCGGAGCCAGAGTGGCAGGAGTCGAAAATAGCGGTCAGGCGCACCCCAGGAAGAAGGGATTTTACCATTATGAGGTGCATGTCGTCGTCGACAATATGGCCAGCAACGCGAAAGTCAACGGGGTAGATAACTTCGTCGTAGCCGTCGTCTTCGTCGCCGTCGAGATCGGGGGTTTGGCCGCCGTGACCTGTGAAACATTAGCAGCTGGGATAGTTACATGCCGTGATCAAAACTCACCGGAGTAATGGAAGAATAGCGAATCATTTGGTTTGGCGTCTTTGACTAGCCAATGCATCGCCCGCAGTATGTTCTGTTTCGTAGGCTGGCTCATCGGGTTTTGCTGATCATCCGTCAATATGACCATATCCTCCCTAGCATAACCAAAGTTTCCGTTCAGGTATGTTGACATGTTCTTGACGTCGTTGATGCATCCTCTCAACTGTCCCCTTTGACCAAAGTAGTTTATGCCAATAAGAAGTCCCTTCCTCCTACCGGTGCAGGACGAGTATTGGAATGCGTAACCTTGAGGTGCACCTTGACCGAAGCCTTGCATGCCCGAAGGTGGGGGAGGAGGAGCGTTGTGATTTCCTTGGACAAAGGCATTTGTATTTACAGAGGGTAGGCCTGGGTCATTGTTAGCGTATATCAACCCAAAATCTGGTGCCCCTTGCCTGGCCGTCCTCCATATTGTGGTCCTCCGGGTCCGGGAGGCCCATACCCTTGGCCAGCTGTAGGTGGTGGCGGCTGTAGCAATGATTAGCTCGAAGGCATAGAAATCAAGAACATCATGTATACCTGTTGATATCCTCCACTGTAAGGTCTTGGCGGTGGTTGATTGTACCCATAGCCAGGTTGCGGAGACGGCGCTTGTTGAGGTGGATACCCGCCAGGGAAACCTTGGGGACTGTACGAAAGTTTAGAATGCTTAACTTAATTTCAATGGTTGTAGAAGACTTACGGGTACTGTTGTGGAGGAGCATAGCCCTGTGGAGGAGGATAGCCCTGTGGTGGAGGGGGCCCGTAGTTCTGGGGAGGGGGAGGTCCGTAATTTTGAGGTGGTTGTCCTCCGTAACCCGGCTGCGGTGGATACCCCCCATGCCCTTGTCCTGGATAGAACGACATCTTCAGGGGCTCAGGTGAGAGCTGAAAAGGCCTCTAAGGCCAGGGCCGGTAAGGTCGGTTTCGTGAAAAGGTGAGGATAATTGAAGGTAACCACTCGGGCAATTCTCAATCTTAGTGGGGTAAGATAGGGCGCGGACTTCGTGGTTCAAGAGCCGCGGTAGGACTGGATGATTTCTTGAAGATGGGGACAGCCTGATTTGATCCTACGGCTTTGATACTCGTTTGACAGGAGGATCTTCTGCAGAAACTCAATGTTTGCCACTGAGGCTGGATATGATCGGTACTCAGCGACGCGTCTAGACTGTCAGTTCTGATAGGCTGTCTTGGCGCACGACCCAAAAGACAACCGGCGCGTCCTCATTCTATCATACCCCGGAGGTATCACCGTAACTCCATTCGGCGTGACGGATTTAGAAACCTTATGAAGAAGACAGATTAATTGTTCGAATCGGATCTCCGTCCAGGCTTGGGTATTCAAAGCTTTGGGTATATAAATCAATTCAATGGGGTATCAGTCCATCGGCCTCCGGAAACCTCACTCAGCAGTGAGGGCATCAACCTCGTGGAATTCTTGCCGTCAAACAAGCCAGGAAGCAGCTTCTTTATCCATAGCTAGAAAGGAACACTTCGTATTATTTAGATCCGTGCGAGCTATACGAGGGTTGAACCTGATTAGGCATACAACTCGTCACACTCGGAAGTATCTACTTATCGAGAAATGTCAGAAATACGCCAGGGTAAAAGCCGAGATCTGCCAAGGAGACCAACAAGCTCAGATCAAGGAATGGGTGCATGCACTTAAGGGCATGCTGAGCTGACGAGTCTGGAATGTGGTACGAAGCTGAATAGGGAGTATATGATTTAAAAACAATCAGAGCAGATCTGGGGCCATCCTGCGACCTTGCTACCAGAATACGACTTGGCATGATAAGATTAACAATAGAACCCTATGAGGTGTCAAGGTTGTCTCCCAGCTTGCATAGCCTCCGCTTGTGTAACGTCTAGGTGCAACAAAGACTCCTACAAGTTTGATATCATACTTTTGACCGGCTATTCTGCTGATTTTCAGCGTCTCCCTGACCACGGTATCAGCTTCGACACCCCTTGGAAATCTCTACAATAAGAGTCGATGTTGTCAATACGTGATACGCTAAATGCTCCTCCCAGGTAGCTATGATGAGCTACAAATGCTGCACGAAGCATTGTCGAATCCATGATCTTACTCCCCCAATGCAAGAACTTTTTGATTACGTGCCTTGCAGACTTAGAGAAGTAGCCATGCGGCAGTAGTACGATAGTCCTATCGCAGATTTATTCACTGTTACCACATCTACAAAGACCCAGTTGCAAGATGGTGAAAGTTGTTGTAGCAGAATTGCGGACGGACCAGAAACGAAGAAGTAGGACCTACGAAATCACATTCCCGATACATGCAAAACGTCCAAAGATGTATTCTCAGGAAACGTTATTACTTTTCTCGACTGATCTCAGCAGAATATTTGCAGAGTAGTATCTAAAATGTTATACAGATAATGTCATTCTTAGATACCTTCAGATATATATGCCAAAAGTTATCAGTGGAATAATAAAGTTGGTCTTCGTTGTGATCTTGAAAGGAGGTTTGAGAACCTGACTTCACGGCTGGCAACGGTGTAGAATGTTAGTAATCTCGTTGGGAGGCTGGCAAGACTCTCACCTCCACGTGGTGCCGGCTGGGAACCTGATAACAATTGGTTATTCTTATCAGAGCTAAGAAGAGTCACGAACCCGACGACATGCAGTCGAAGACGCTTATTAACGATCT
>JAABUO010000966.1_pt1 | contig 42001 bp, 47 predicted proteins | sample 5559291 | NCBI WGS metagenome assembly JAABUO01 (sample SAMN10711878, study PRJNA513372) | rock metagenome | isolation source: Antarctica rocks | place: Antarctica: Victoria Land, Finger Mt sud
TCTCCATTGGCAGGACGTTCGGAGAATTGGAATAAGTTTCTGCATGGTCGATGGGGTTGAATAGTACGGGAAGATCCTCCATTTGCACGTGGTCGTAAGGGTTGAAAGACGGAAAGGAGTCTCTCTGATGTGACTGATTTGCGTAGCTCAGCTCTGAATTTTTTTCTGCTTGCGCATGGGCAAAGGGATTGGAAGATGTTTCTTCGACCCAGCGTGGAGAAGCCGGTTTTCCTAAGATCTTGTGGTAATCGGACTATATCTGTTAGCTGAAAGGTTCATAGAACGATAGGGTCTGACAACGACTAACCAGAAGTCACACGAAGAGCATATTGTTTGCAGAGGGTGTTGCCGGCTTCCAAGGCTTTGAGCTTTCCACCTATTTCTTGGCGGCGGAGTTTCTTGTCCTCTGACTCTGATGCAATCTTCGTCACCATGTCGGGATCCATTCCAAAGACTGACTTGGGACAAAACATGGATGTCAATTGGGAAGCGATAATCGCTCGAACGACCAGATTTGGTACGTTATCGATGAACAATTTCATTGAAACCTAAAGTTCGAAATGATTAGGAAAGCATCAATAGGAAACTCTCGAGGACGGATCTCTGCGAGTGGAAGAACTGGAAAATTCAAAAATCGTTCTCAATAGCCTCAAATACGGGAGATGAATTCTGACGATATACCTTGTAGAATGCCTCCATTGCATAGTATGTGGATTCGGCAGCAACGAGGTCCATATCAGCTTCACGCTTCTCTCGCAGGATAGCCACAAGAGACGGAATATCATCGTCTGTCATGTGGCTTCGATTTTCAAATGCTTTTTGGAGCACGTCGGCGGTCTCGGCCTCAGATTACTTTTGTTGCAGAGCGTTGTAGGTATCTGTGAAGTAGTGATTTCTGGTCTCAGGGTGTTCTTTGTGTACTGCCATCAACTCCTCGAGTTTGGCATGAGCTAACTTTAGCTTGTTGTCCATGATAGGGTCGAGAAGGTACCGCAGTAAAGCATCGCTGACCGTGTCGTCTGTTAAATACTGCAATGCTTGCTCCACGAAGCTCTTAGTCATATCCCAGACGCCCTTGATGTATCGGCGTGCCAAATCTTCCCAAGGCCTACTGTACTCGCGGAAGACTTCACCAACCAACAGTGGATTTGGGAAGCCCGGCAACTAATCAAGCACATAATTAGTGCACGTATCATATCCAAAAGTGGAAAGGAGTTCATACTTCACGTCCGCGACTCATTCTCAATAATTTGCGCACTTCTTTAATTGCCTGTGCCCGAGTCCGGCAACGTTCCTTGCGGCTTGCATTCTCCACGATCTTCCACTGTGCTCCTTCAGTCCGGATTTCTTCTTTGAAATCCATTCCCATATTGGCGATCATAGCTGAAAGGCGTCTATCAAACAGAGACCGGTCTGCAAAAAAGTCGTGCTCGTAGTCGCCTTTGATCGCAGCCTCGCAGAATTTCTGGAAATCATCACTCAGATCAACAAGAAAATCCTTCTGATCATCGAGGGTTATACGGGCAGGTCCTAGCTTTTCCAACCCCCAGCGACAGCTCGATATGCCAGATTCGATATCTTCGATTAACTGTGGAAGCTCGGCCTTGATTTGACTAAAGAGCACCATGCTCAGTCGCTGGCGGAGATGTCCAATACCAAGAGTCGTGGCCGAGAGGGACCGAAAATTGCTCTCAGCGAAGAACTGCTTCTCGGTTGCATCTCGGTCTTGGACTCCGTCGCTCGGCCCGGAGTCCAGATTTCTGACCACGTGCCAACCCAGATGAAATTCGACTTGCTCATTCCTAGCAAGACTCAAGAAGATCTTCTCGTCATCAGTGCCACTCCCAAGCTGATCTGGCTTGGTAATGACACCTAGAGTTCGTAGACCTTGAGGATCAACCTCTCTGGCCCATTTGAGAATCTAGACAGCAGAGTATGTTAGCTACGAACTAGGGTAAAATTGCGCAATCTGATATAAGTCAGGAAACGTACAATTTGATTTGGGAAGTCATTTTTAGCAGAGACGACTGCTAAGATGATACTCCTCGGATTTGCCATATATTTAGCAACCAGGTTCGTAACTAGTTGTACATCATGCTCGGTTTGGTGCTTGTTGTGTGAATGTATCAAGCCAGGAAGATCAACTATGGTTAGCTGTGGCTGTTTCGGTCCTGAGATTTCGACTCGTAGAATATCTTCGGAGAAAGCGTTCCCACCAACAGATAAAAGGCCCATGGCATCTTTAGCCTGCTCAAAAAGTGTCACGAAGTCATTGGAGGAAGACACTTCGTGCCGAAACAGCCAAAGCCGGTCTTTGTCTCCCAACGATCTATTCTTGCCCGGCACCTACACAGCAAAGGTTGGACATATGTGTTTTGATGCGGCTAGAAACATACCAAAGAGACTCTGATTTCAGAGTCTGAAGCCCTACGCAAGATGACCTCTGTCGTGAATCGTGTGCAGAGATTATCTTTCCTCGGGAATGGGACTCCGGAGATTGCTTGGAGCAGGGAGCTCTTGCCACTTGATTGATCTCCACAGACGATCAGCTGAGGCAGAGCTGTGAACTCACTCAAGCCTTCCGCACGAAGAGAGTCGACCAGATCTAGGAGCTGAATCTGTTCGGCTGTCCGAAGACTCTCCATGCAATGCAATTCCTGGATCGAAGACATTGCAGGACGAAAGTATTGCCACAAGTTGTTTCAGTAAAGACGCAGGACCTGGAAGAAGAGACAGAGACAGATGAGGAGGATGGTAATAAAAGCTAAGGAAGGTCCAGTCTGGGCTGCTGATCGTATCGTTGGCGCTTAGCAGCCACACTGCGGGGTAGGATGATGGGTCTTTTTCCGTATCCCGCGCGCAGAAACCTCCCTCATATTGGTCAACTTATCGTCGACGTTCTGAATGGCGCCGCGATCCCGATACTATGAGGTACAATTTACAAGCATGGCGATAAGTTGTTGGACGTTTCTTTATCAATCCAATCTCTCAGATGTCATCCTTTAACGCAGCACTGAAGAACTGAGACCACCTAAGGAGCTCCGCATTCTCCTTGCATACCTCGTTGGCCTCTGGAGATGTGAGGATGGCCAGGTTCCAGACAACGCGTGATTCGGGTAGCTGCTTAGGGGTGAGAGCAAGGGGGTTGAATGCGTTCAGTTATTCTCAACCAAGAGCACTGGGAGCCCTCTCCTTGCATTGGAATATTGACGTGTTTGTATATGGAGCAAACTTTTGCAGACAACCATTCTTTGCATACATCGTACTTCTTTGATACGATCTCTCAACATTCCTCCTCTTCACGCTCGCGACTCTTGATCGATTCAGTGGAAACGCTGCAATGGTCGAACACAACCTCGAGTTACAATTCAATATGGATGACTTGGGGGAAAATGACAAAGACGAGAGAGAATGCGCAGAGGCTGACGAGAATGGGCATGGAAAAAGAAGAAAGCAAGAAGACGGCTATGTAAAGTAAGGCGCTCTCACGAAGCCTCTGTTCAGTTCAAGCTGACTTAAGTAGGTACCAAAAGCGTCAGAACTGCACCAATCTCGAAGGTGACAAATCTGCAAATGAGGTAGAACTTTGTTATTACAATGGAATGTAAGTGTGCACTAGACGTCCAGTTGGCAATTATTAACCAGTCAAAGGGCAAACTACCGTGTGCAGCGATTCAAATCTCTCGGAAGACCCACCAAAGAATTCCCGTCTTCAGCGAGGGCGAACGGAGAGAGACTCCTGTTGCCACCACCTATGGCCTACGGATGGCCGAAGCTGCGGGCGATATCCCCGTTGTTGTTGGAGGACTAGGCAGGTGTGGTCGTAACAAAACAATACATCGAACGTTAGGTGTGGCAGGACAGAACGGTTTTCGTTCTGGTGAGGATTTCATGAAAGATGCGGCATCACGGCGTGCTAAAGACATGTGTGTGGGATGATGAGTATTTGGGTAAAGGAGGATCTGGGATAATCATACTAAGCTTACCATTCTTCAGTAGAGACGACCAACGTCTCTACTTATTTCGGATCATCAGGAATTTGAGAGCTTGGTAGGGTTGGTCTAGGGGAGGGCCTGGGAAAAGGAAAGGCGATGACATTTTAGATCGTAGGGACCACAGTGATACCAATCTTGATGAAGGAAAAGATAGCTTGAGAGTGGCCTTCTGTTGCTTCGAGGCAAAGGCTACGACATGCCCTCCTCCCATGCCAATTTCCTCGCCTTATTCTTCCTCTCCCTCCCTCTCTCTCTCTCCTCCTACGGCATCGGGCCCCTCCCTCACCAAAGGGCCATTCCCACCAACCCCTCACACTGCCGACGCATGCTCTCCCCTCTCCTCTCACTCTCTTCCCTCACCCTCTCACTTGCCGCTATCGTCGCTGCTTCTCGAATCTGTCTGAATTACAGCACTCCAATCCAAGTGACTTTGGGATGTAGAGCGGGCACTGTGTCAGCGGTGGTGTCGTTTGCGGTTACGGAGTGGGCGCGGAGGAGCGCATGGGCGGAAAGACTCTTGATTAGCTTAGTGAGCATGATGGGACGCTGACGAAATTTGGCTATTAAGGAAGACTTGGCAGAGGTGGGTTGGAGGCGGTTAGAGAAAAGAGAAAAGAGAGGCGCAGGAGGAAGGAACGAAGAAGCGGTGACATTGGTGGGAGCGAGAGAGCTGATGGTGCAGCTGTAGTAGGCCGTGAGGAGATTAGGGATGGTGGAGATGAAGGAGGTGGCACTTGGAGTAGGGCTGGCGCTCGGGGTATGGGAGCTCAAGCTGGGGATAGGCGAGTGGTTAGAGCAGGCGGCTGGGTAGCCAGCGTTGGAATAGAACGTGAGGCTGGCGTCGAAGTTGGAACGATGTGTAGGAAAATCTGGAAGAGATGCTGAAGGGGAGGAGGGAGGAACCCTTTCGTAATTCTCGTTTGAGGGGGCAAGCTCCAGTATCACTCGTACGCTTGTTTGGTGCCTAATCTACAGTATGGCGTCAAGGAGATTCCACGAGCCAATCCCTGCCACACTGGCGCTAGTGTCCGGGTGCCAGTGCAAGCAACCTTACATATAAAAGAGGGAACAAAGACACTACTCTACACAATGTTATATACATAGGGTGTCCAAATTGCGCATCCTCCACAGTCCGCTGCCATAGCACTAAAGCATGGAGTAGAGTAGCTCCTAAATCAAGTCACTATTAGAGTCAGAGGTCGCACGAGACGAGGTTTCGGGGCCTGAGAGGCAATGGAGAGACGTATTAGGCGCGGTGGCAGCGGGTATTGAGGTGATAGAGGCGGGGCTGGTGGTGGTGACACGACGCGATGGTATCTTAAGTTCAGGGCGCTTTTCTGTAATACCAGGAGATCCGCGTCGTACCAATATGGGAAAGAGAAAGAGGAAATCAAAACAACAACAGTCTCCCGTATTCCCCTCGCCGTCCTCGCCTAAATCTACTACGGTGCAAGGTATACTCGTACCACAGCCAAAGAAACGCGGCACTACTTTTCCACCTCAGATAAGCACCCCAGCTATTCAGCCTCAAGCTACCTCCCAAATGGATACTTGTCCTCCGCAGGTCAACAAAAAGCTTTGGAATCGATTCTATGAGCCTTTGATACTCTTATTGGCTTATGGAAAATCACAGGGGATGCGTGTCAAGTCCGACGAGGCATCATTCGAAGAGTATTTAGATGGCAGTAATAAGACACTGAGCAAAAGGTTCCTGGACGAGCTTGCATACATATGCGATTACTCGCCCGGTGGAGATACTGTGGCGGCAATTGCGATACAGGACGGACCTCATTTGATCTATTGGGTGGCCGCAAATACTAGCAAAGGGTCGAAAATCAAGCCATTTCTCTCCGACATCTTACAATTACTCGGCCAGGTGTATAATGCAAGTGAAGAGCGGGTTTCTACGCTAGAATATCAAATTTCTGACCGCGCAATGGTCTTCTCTGCCCAGAAATTGCAACGTTATAGGTTTATGCTGAAACGTACGATCAATACCTGCCTCTCAATATTGGAGGGGCAAAACGGAGAAGGTCGTATTAACTTCACATACTCGAGGGCTTCTCTATGCGTCACTGATTCATTGGTCAAACACTAATATCAATCACAGAAGCAAATACTTTGAAGGAGTGGCTCGTTTCACTCTCGGACTCAAAATTGGATCCCCTTAGCTTTTGCCGACTATGCTATGAAGCTAGAGACTCGGAATTTTTGAAAGCTGTCGAACAGAGGGCCAAAAACAGTAGCATACACGAAGATAACACCTCGTATGGAGCCCGATTTGCGCGTATTCGACACTTCATCGGTCGTATAGGGTCGCACCTGAAAGCCGCACGGGTTTTGGTGAAAGCTGGGAGGCACTACCCTCAGCTATTTGTGGGCTATTCGATTGAAATCGCAACACAACATCTGGACTTCACACCGCCGTCTTATAGGGGGAGGTCTTCGATTAATGGTATCATCAATCGAATGGTGACAGATCCCCAGGCCTGCCAATACTACCAAAAAGAGCACCAATCCCAGGATGAAAAGTTCCACCTTCTACTAGAAAAACGCATTCGAGATGAGTACCAAAACCCCAAGTTTAAGCTGAGGATTCACGCCGAGGTCATTCTTCTAGACCTGTTTCGCCGCCAAAAACTCCGGTTTTGGGATGGAATTCGGTATATCGGCGTTAGTAAACCGGCGTGTTTCTTGTGTTATCGATACTTTCGGGCCCACCCTTTGCAGGTTCAAACATCGGGCTGTAGTAACAACTTATATATTCAATGGCAGCCTCCCTATGTTCAGGAGGACTTGCCAACGTTGGTCAAAGAACAAGAGGATATCTTAAACACGATGATCAGGGGAATCCGGCTTTTTGTGTTGGACAAGATTGTGCCAGAATATCAGGGGATTAAAGCTCACCCTGACTCGACTACGGGACTGGGGACTTCAGTATTCGCAGATGGCATGGAAGAACCATACTTGAGAGACACATGCCGTGGTAAGTTGAGGTATCATCTTGCCGTCTTCATAGCTTAACATATACTCCAGCAGATTTGCATCACGCGAGATCGACTCTGCCTCAACGTGATGAAGGCGTGTATAATTTAGAAGAAACCAAATTGTCGTCTGACGGAGACATGGAGGAGTCGACACACGAGCCCCTGAATTCGGATATTATGGGGGCTGCCGATCAGTCCGAGGAAGACTCCGACGATGGAGGAGTGCCCTTGTACTGAGAGCGTATGGAAGGCTTTGGGCTGTTTTTTGTTTGGAAATAAATCCATGAACCGATGAATCTATTTGAAGGTGAAAGAGTATTCATTCAAATACGGCTTCCTAGAAGTTCTCCCGATCCTCCATCTCTTGAAGTGTCGCATAATGCTGCTACTACAACTTGTACTTCCCAATGACCATCGTTACGCAGAGACTGCTGTTGCCTAGTATGAACGATAACCTAGCTTCTACAAAACCTGCTCTTGCATCTACTTCGTAGATTAAGTGTAGACATTTTTAGCTAAGTGACCAATTAAACAACCGTATTGAGCCGCGTTCCGAGTATGTAGGCTTTCGTCAGTGGAAAAGTTGGTGAGGAAGCACTTAAAGGCCCAAAAGATCCTGGCCATAAAGTGTTGGGACGAATGTCTGGATCTGCAGCAGAGTAGTCCCCGGTATATGCGTATTGACTGAATTGAACAAATGTTTGCTCTTCGACGTCTTCCAATAATGCACATCCCTCCTTTGCCTCCGAAATGTATTCATTAACAAGGAGATCAAGGGATTCCGAATGATGAGCTATGAGTGAAGAATGAACCGTGAGCAGCCGCCTATCACGACCGACAAGGGACCTGAAGGGAGTAGAAGCGAGAATAGTGTAGTAGTAGAACTGCTCAGCCATATGTTCAAAGTTACCTATCGTATGAGATCGCCATACGGGCTGCCTTGGGCGTTTGCCCGGCTTACTCGAGTTGGCGCAGAAAGGACAACTTGGTGGTGCGTCCCGCCACGTGTTCACCTCTCAAGCCAGCTCGTTCCGACTCTTGTATCTCTCCGGGAGAGGATAGCAGCTCCTCAACGGTTGGAAGGTGATCGTCTTCTTTGTCGCCACGGTGATGATGGTCGCGGGTATTACGGTGCTCGTTCGAACTGTCTGGAATTGACGTTGACTTCAACGTCTGCTCCAGAGTCGTTGAGATCTGGCTTGTAGAAAGGACTGAGAGACTCCTTTTGGCAGCGGAAGCACTCATACCCATGATCTTCTTGTGCGGTCCGGGTAAAAGTCTTGGCACGATTATTAAGAAGTGGTCCATGATATCCCGGCCTACTCCGTAAAAACACCTCGTAGCAACACCTCGTAAAAAAACTTTGCCGACACAGGCTCGCATGATACATCTCTTCTATGGAGGCTTTAATTTCACTGAAACCAACAGCATCGGTGCTGGTATTGGCAAGTTCGTCCATGACCGCTCGCTGTTCCTGCAAATTTGGTCCTGGGCCTCTGATCAAGGCAGCAATGTCTTGAAGTGGCTCAAGCAGCCTCGTGAGCAACTACCGGAGTGGATTGGGCAGAATGAACGTTGGCTGACGAGACCTGCAGATGTGTTGGCACTTATCATGGCATGGTGGATCACCTTTACGGTCGTGCTTCTGCTGTTGTTTGCATTGGGCTTCAACCCTATTGGCATTGGCGCAGGTATGACTTTCTTGGCTGGCGAGATCAGCATATCATTATTTTCGTACTTGTTTTCCTTGGGCGTAAGGCTGATCCTTATGCAACAGGTACTCTGGCCGCGGCCTTCCAATCCTTTGCTTACGGAGGCCTCACACCTGCTGGAGGCATTTTCGCTACACTGACGTCAATGGGGATGCTTGGGGTCCTGAGGCCGCTGGAAATAGGCCTGGCAGCTGTGAGTGCCACAGGAATTGCAATTATTGTGTGGGCTTGTGGAGTCCGACGTTAGGAGAGCAAGCAGGGCTGTTGAGGAGAAGGCAATATAGTTGATGGGAGGCTATACAAACAGGAGATAAGAGATACACCTCCTTGTGTTGGAGAAACTAATGGCCAGACTTCCCGTATGTAGTTAGTGAGACTATCTCGAAACTCATAAAAGTCACCCTAAGACTAAGACCCACCCTAAACATTGAGCCACGAAACAGCCGATTCATCAACTGGAATATATATTCAGCGTCAGGTTGGCATTTTTGTTACGTATTTATTGTGGAAGTATGGGCCGTAATCAGTGAGAGGTAGCTTAGAACCGTCAAGAACCCTATCATGATGTCTTGACATCAGATCGTTCAATGAATTTAAAAAAAAGTAGAGCTTCCAAATCAAGGCGTTTACGTAGGCGATAGTACATCTCTTCCTTGTCTATCATGGGCATGAATGTCCATGCCGGTGTTCAATAGCCTCTGCACCGAAGATTTGTCCTTGGACCATACAGGATGATGCAACTGAGTACTGCTCAAGTCACATATAAGATCTCCGCATTCACTATCGAAATCATCCCAACCATCATACATATCCATAATGACCAAAAAGATCAGTGTTTGAATATTTTCGCCCGTAATCAGCCCAATCAATCTCAGTGCTGGTACAAAAAGGATGTAACGAGCATGACTAGTGTAAATTTGAAAGGTTGATTTCATCTGCGGACCAAATTTCTCCGTAATTCAGGGATCAAACCAAGCCCATTCTAGAAACTTCCATCTGACAGCCCTACGGACGTCCTGATACTTAAAGTCCATGACCATTGCACATCTGCCAACATCACGCATAGAGAAACGCAAACCGTATCTCAAAGAAATGAGGTTGACCTTAATCTTACCTTCAGTCTTCGCGGTCGTGACCCCGGCTCTGGCTGGTCCCGCAGGCTATGGCGTGTGTCAGGCAGGCTGTGCGGCGCTTGTCATGGCTTGCTACAGCGCAGCTGGCTTTACCTGGGGAGCTACGCTCGGAGCCTCTGCCCCGGCTTCTATCGTTGCTTGTAATGCGGCTTTTGGCAGCTGTCAGGCTGCTTGTGCAGGCGTGCTTTTGGCCCCAACGCCTTAGGTACGTTACGCTCGAGTTCTGAGAAAGTTATCAAGGCTGATAATAAAAGTTAAAACGCCTGAAACTACAATGAGGGTGATAGTCAGCACATGACAGAATGTACATGTCACATCGAAGCTGGCGAGAGAGAGCAATTCCAGGCGTTTGATGATAGGGACCTGACCTAAGTAGGACTTGGCTAAGTCATCGTCTGCTCCATGGTTCGACTGGCGGGTCCGATAATCAAAATTCATGTAACAATGCGATCGATTTAGCTTTCGTCCGTATTTACTGATTATATGTAAAACATTGTGATGGTCAAAGTTGGATGAATGAAAAACGTCTTCTACCCTCGCGTCCAAATGGCCTCCAATACTGGCTTCCTACCTCTAATACTGGTTCTTCACCTTCAATACTGACTCCCCACCTCCAATACTGGCTAGCTACACGCCTCTAAGACGATTTTTCCTGTTGGTAGAATATGGTCGTCATCTTGGGAGCATGATCAACGTGGATTCGCTGTATTTCTGAAGTGGTAAGAAGCCCATACAGATAAATAGTGGATATTTTGGACGCCTCTACGAGTCTGTCAGCTTCAGAGAGTCATTCCACTGAAAGCACTGGAGGTTGGAGTTTGAAGGTCTGCAGATACGGTAATTAGTAAATTGGTCATTCAGTCTAATATAGACCCTCCACGGATTATATGAAACGCGTAAGTGTCGTGGTAGAAATTAGAGATAGGCCCGGCGAACGGTGCTGGGGCAAGTTGTATGTACCAGCGAAGGAAGATGGGAACGAGTGTGATAGCGAGTGGCTAGCAGCGGTGGCGCATGCGAGCAGCTTCATGGACGGAGGATTTATGGACGAAGCGGTAGACACTAGCAATGAGTTTGGTATATAATAATGAAAGTCATTACCCAAACCATAGCAGAGTTATGGTGCGTGAGCAATGGGGCCCGCACGAAGTGTGGGTGGACGAAGTCCATGAGCGAGGGACGAGTGAACGCAGGCGTTCCAGGGAAAAAGGTGCCAGCCTTTTTAATATGATTCCCCTGGAACGCTGGAACGTGGAACGCAGTTGTACTTCTGGCGGTAAAAGGACAAAGACGAGATTACCAATCCCTCTTTTCCGCTCTCTAATAGGTTGCTGGAACATGCGTCGGTAGCGTACGTTCCAGTGGGTGTGGAACGCAGACACCATCATGGCTACAGGTGGGGCCATTACAACCTACATGCTGGCGCTAGCACGAGGTGGACCCACCTGTAGCTGAAGTGGACCCAGCTGTAACGACTAGCGTGGACCCTGGACACTAGCATGCCTTAAAGTGAAGTAGGTCTTTTCGAAGAGAGAGTAGAGATGGTTTTGCGTGAGCAAAGGGGGACCCTCTGGGGGAGAGCGGAGCGATCCTGTGAGGGAGCGCAGCGAGGGAGCATGAGGGAGGGAACGCAGTGAGTGAGAGGGCGCACCGCAGGTGGGACCGGGGCGTTCCAGGGAAAAAGGTGCCAGCCTTTTACATATGATTCCCCTGGAACGCTGGAACGTGGAACGCAGTTGTACTTCTGGCGGTAAAGTGACAAGACCAGATTACCAATCCATTTCTTTCACTCCTCTAATAGGTTGGTGGAACATGCGTCGGTAGCGTACGTTCCAGTGGGTGTGGAACGCAGACACCATCATGGCTACAGGTGGGGCCATTACAACCTACATGCTGGCGCTGAGGGGAAGGTGGCCCCACCTGTAGCTATAGTGGCCCCAGCTGTACGACTAGCGTTACTTCTTGTCACGCGGGTATAAGGGAACTTCTTTCCCGTTTCTTTCTTGAAAGAACATACTCACGTACCCACACCGGCGTTGGCACAGGAAACCTGATCGTTAGGAAGCCCTAACCACCCTAACCGCCTAACGTCGTTAGCGTACGTTCCACCCAGTCTGGCACGCGAAGTTACAGCTGGGCACGACCTACCTGGTGGCAGAACATGTGACGCGCAAACTCGCATAACCTGTGCCCGGCTATAAAGACGTGCCCACCTGTAACGAATTATATGAAGAAGCCCCTGCGTCCGTTTCCTCTGGAATCATATTCACTACTATGGCAGATTTTGCAGATATTCCAGCCGCAGGCGATTCATGGGTGGACGAGGAACGCGAGGACACTGTTTTGGAAGACGAGGTCTTGGAGGAGGAGAAAGACGGGAAATGGCGATTCAACGGGAAACACGTATATGTAACATGGTCGAAGTCTAAGATTGAGGAGAAGGAGGTATTCCATCAGAAACTTCTCGCCCTACTCCCAGCTGGAGTACGTATGTTTGGCGGTCGTGAACTGCATGAAGATGGTACGCCTCACTACCATGTGGTGTTTTCTTTCACCGAGAAGGTGCACTGGCCCGACGCGGCGAAGAAGTTTACGATCGAAGGAGATACGAATGCGATTCGGTTTGAAAAGCCGAAACCCAGACAGCGCGTGAGCGATTTCTTGGAGAATACCATGACGTACTGCGCGAAGGATGGGGATACCTTCGGTGAGAGGCTGTGCCTAGAAGGGGCCGTAGCGGAGCAGAAGAAGAGGAAGTGGCAGGACATTGCGGTTCGTGATGTCGAACCTCGACCATATATGATCAACTATCCGGCCTTGGAGAAGGCCATGTCTAGGACGAAACGGGCGAAGTTGGCGACCGTGGAGCGGCAGCGACCAGCAGGGAAGTTCCGTGTACCGAAGCTTATGAAGTGGTGGATGGACACGTATGTCATCAAGAAGGAGTGGAAGGGACGACCTATGAGCCTCGTGATCGTCGGGGACCCAATGGTGGGTAAGTCGGCATGGGCAGAATCGGAGGGGAATCCGATTGTGATGAATTCTGCCTGGTGTATGAAGAGCATATTCCCTGGAGCGACGCATCTCGTTGTGAGTAACGTGAAGCCGTTGGCGTTTGGGTATGCGGGGCAGTCGCATTGGCATGATGTACTCGGGGGACAGGCACGGTTTAACGCCAGAGACTTCCAACAGGAAATGCGCACGATCGAGTGGGGGTTGCCGTGCATCTGGACATGTAACTTCGACAATGATCCTCGGAAGGATAAAGCGGTTGCCGACTACATTCGATCTGTGTCTTATGTTGTAGAAGTCCGAGATCGACCGGGTGAGCACGGTTGGGGAAAGTTGTACGTACCGTTGGACGAAGACGTGGAGGAGGAGGATGGCGCACCGCTGGAAGCGTTGTTGGAAGCGAGGAACCTAACAGAAGCATTATGTTTGGATGAGGCGGTAGACGTTAGTAGCGATTTTGGTATATAGTAATGAAACCCATTATGCGAATCATAGTAAGATTATAGTATTGCGTAAGCAACGGGGCCCATGAAGTGGGTGGGAGCGCAGCGAGCATGAGCCGAAGGCGAGCGTGGACGATGGAGGAGGACATGGTTGTTCCAGGGAGAAAAGGTGCTAGCCTTTTCTATATGATTTTTCAATTATAATATACCAGAGTCATTGCTAATATTTATCGCCTCATCGACATGTCCTGCGTCCATGAGGTCAGCTTTGTAGCTACAAAGAGACAACGTGCTCTGAAAGCTACATTGATCACTGCAAGACTCTGGATGAATGACACCGGCCCAATCCGATATCTTAACCCATCCCAGCTTTCCACAATCCAATCCCTCTACCCTCCTCCACCGCCGGTCACCCACCAGGCAAATACTGGCGCTCCACCGCTTCAGCCTACGGCGACCTTCGCTACCTCTGCCCAGGCTTCCACGCAAACGACATGGCCGCCCATTTCCACTCTTCGACACCCGTAAACCTTCATCTAGGAATCAGAACTACTACTACAACATCCTCAATCCAGATCAGGCCGATAAAGCCTTGAGCGTAGCGCATATAGCGGAGGGGGCAACCATTTGGGCGGGCCCGAAAATCCGAGGCGCTTACGCCGCAACCCTCAAACCTATCGTCTCATTGATGCAAAGCTATTGGATCAGCTCCAAATACTTTTAGACTCGAGGGGAGCGCCCCCCAAGATGATTAGGCCGGTGAAGGGATCGAGGGACGGAAAAGGTTGAGGACTGAAAATCTGGATAAAAAGGGTGGAATTGGTACCACCGTTATGGAGAGTGTGGACAAGGAGGAGGCGCCGCGGAAGTGCGAGCAGCTGTTGTCGTGGGCGATCGATCTTAAGCAATGATATTTCCCCTGACTGCTTTCATTCATGGATTCTTATTGTTCGTACTGTGTCATTGGGACTAGGAGCGTACTTGGTATCGCACGTAACTCCCATTCAGATTGGCTTGAGGCAACGGGGAGAATGTCGTCAAGGTTTGATCGCAGCTATTATAATGTTCTCAAATGCTTTGATGGGAAGAGATTCTGGATTGTAAAGACAGGATTTCGAGGGAGTCGAAAGAGAAGTGCTAGCCTTGAAGGAAGCCACATCTCGTCTACAGGGCTCTAAGTATTAATAGATGATTGCGATAGGTTCAACGCTTCTCCCATTGGCCCATAAACAACGCATCACGTGCAGCCTGGAATCCTGTCAAATTCCTCCTGCACCACAGATGCTGACCCTCGATGTTCAAGTAAGGCAACTCATGTAAATGGAAGCCCACGCAAGCAAGCGGGATGTTTACGGCATACCAATCATCAGCCTATCCATCCGTAAAGAAGTAGCCAGGAATCGGATCTGGAGGGAGGAGCGTAAAACACTTCGGGCAAAGACTGAAAATCTCCGCCAACTACATTACACCGCAGATTTTCTTGAGAATTGGGATATTTAGCAACACTTTACTTGCAAAAACAAAGTGTTTTGCTACAAGAATTGATCAAGACGTCGAAGATATGTCTCGAACCGTCGACGATAAAATTGAGTGTTTGGAGGCACATCGGAAAGATACATTGGGCACGGTCGAGAGACTGCTCGATCTACAGCGTTCATTGGCTAGATTAGACATTGAACACGATACGTTCTTCAGCGAGCAAGAATATGTTCAGTAGGCATTGTTCATACTCCTAATTGTTGAAATAGCATCTCGTCCTAGTGCGATGAATAGAGACTATGCCGGGACTAGTGAAGCCCTGCGCTACAGAAATATGTTCATTCGCATTTTCCCTGATAGTCAACGACTGACACTCAATTCGTACAAAGGTCATAGGGAAACAGGAGATGAGTAGATACCTCGAATCCTCGCTAAGTGAGCGCTACTGAATACTGCAGCTGTACCTTCGTTTCGAGGAGCATGGTCAGGTGGAATCGCTGCACATGAGTACAATCAATTGTCTGCGAAGGCACAAGATCGGCCATTGTCTTACAAAATTATTTAGAAAGAAAGTCAAAGAATGCAGAGAAACATTGTATTGTCATCTTTGACACATCTTCTGGAAACTAAAAGAATTTGGTAAGACAATATATAAAGTGATTACACATCATGGCGATGGATGAGGCGGTAGGTAGCATTATTGAGGCCCTGCAGCCGCTCGTAGAACAATCATCATAGCCTCATGCCCAGCGGCCGCCTGCAATGCCGTCCGACCACGATCACCAGCAGCAGCAGCGGCGTTGACGTCGGCGTTTGCCGCCAGCAGCCCCTCCACCACCTCAAGGTGCCCTCCTTCGGCGGCCGCCTGCAATGCCGTCCGACCACCATGACCAGCAGCAGCGGCGTTGACGTCGGCGTTTGCCGCCAGCAGCCTCTCCGCCACCTCAAGGTGCCCTCCATCAGCGGCCGCCTGCAATGCCGTCCGACCATCATCATCAGCAGCGGCGGCGTTGACGTCGGCGTCTGCCGCCAGCAGCCTCTCCACCACCTCAAGGTGCCCTCCTTCAGCGGCCGCCTGCAATGCCGTCCAACCATCATCATCAGCAGCAGCGGCGTTGACGTTGGCGTCTGCCGTTAGCAGCCTCTCCACCACCTCAAGGTGTCCTCCACCAGCGGCCGCCTGCAATGCCGTCCGACCACCATAACTAGTGGCGTTGACGTCGGCGTTTGCCACTAGTAGCCTCTCCACCACCTTAAGGTGCCCTCCTTCAGCGGCCGCCTGCAATGCCGTCCGACCATTATAATTATCAGCAGCAGCAGCGTTGACGTCAGCGTTTGCCGTCAGCAGCCTTCCTATCACCTTAAGGTGCCCTCCTTCAGCGGCCGCCTGCAATGCCGTCCGACCACCATGATTAGCAGCAGCGGCGTTGACGTCGGCGTTTGCCGTCAGCAGCTTCCTTACCACTGCATCATCCCCTTTCCCAGCTGCCCTTTGAAGCCAGTGGTCACGCAATAATGAAACTCTATTGAATATATCACTTTCCCATAAAAAGTCGGTTATCACAGCTGGACTCGCCGCTAGTGCATGCTCCTGCCATTCCTCAATCGCATATTGAAGGAAGCAGCGAGTCTGTAAGCGCTCTTGTGACAGTCCCCATATGGTCCCTTTTGCTGCGTGCTTCATGATATCTCGGCTGAATTCTTTCATGCTCAGATATCTCCAGCATATATCAAGTATACAAGAATTTGCCTTATCTGGGATGAATCTATACATTGATAGGTGGCTATTTCCTTGGAGATTCTCCTCTAGAAGATAATCCTTGGCAGATTGATGAACCAGATTGATTGTTTGCGTGACGTCGTCTAAGTAAACAAGAGGCTCACAGAATTTGAAGCCATCCTTCAGTTCATTCAGTGTATCTGCTGTTGGAATGATGTACTCGTCCCATCCTTCTGGGCCTAGAGCGCGTGCCATTGCCAGTTCATCAACCGTTAGAGGCCGTCGAGCAGTAACCATCCATTGTAGGATAAATCTTGCATTTCCCACGTCGTCCTCTTGGATTTTGTTTAAAATCCTGCTATAAACTTCGCTAAGACTCGAAGGCAGTGATTGTAATTTCGTTCTTACCTTGGAGATAACTGTAGTCTCAGAAATATCTTTTAGGATAAGTGAAACCCATAGGAATGTTCCCCCAGCCTTTTCAGAGAGGGCGCCTTGAATGTCTTGCTTTAGTTTCGAAGGATATTTCTTTTTCGTGGAGAGCTCATTGACTCTTGTTTGAATGTAATTCAAGAGATCAGCATTGATCCTACCTGAATCAATACGTATCAATCCCCTCAGATGATTCAATTCATCTAAGATATCTGACTCTGGCCTGCATGTAATGAGCAACTTGAAATCAATGGCTCCATTTTTTTGCTGGATAGAAAACAGATCTGCCAGGGTGGTGCATGTATGGTCATCCTGGCTCTCCTAGGTAATTTCTCCCAGGAGATTTCTCCTAGGGCTGAAGGTACAGCAGCTCGGGTGAGTCGATATTGGATCAAGAGGGAGCAAGCTGTGTTAGGCCTCCTGGGAAAATGGGCTCAGAAGGCCTCTTCTAGGAAAACCGAAAACAGTAGAAGCGTCTGACACCCGCTAGTCACCTGAGTCTATTTACACGTAGTTAGCCTTGCTCGAGCCTTGCTGAATAACCAACACTCTTACAGGAGGCTGAGAAGGAACTAGCCTTCCGCAGTGTCATCAAGAACATACCAGACTTAGTGTAATGTACCTTGAAGCACGTTAGACACTGTTCGATTCCGTCCAAGCAAATCAACTGTAATCTAGATAATCGTTGGCACCTCTGTGAGTAAACGGATTAAGTGATGAATTAGGCGATCTCTTAGACGTCGAGGCAATCATGAGGGTTGGTGAAGAAGCAATGCACTTTCTTCTTGGAACACACGTTCATAGAGGTACGACTTTACCAGTCTTCTACCCTGCGACAGATCAGTTCCACTGCAGCGACAATACTGCAGGCTCACCTCCGACTCACCAGTAGAAGCGAGCCACGCAGTATTCACCTGCAGGATTATCCCTATATGACGTCTCTAGCATGGCCAGAAGATCAAAGACTGTTGACTGTCTGTGAAATTTGCGTAGGCTTAATGCCGAGCATTCAAGGGCACCGTATCCAACAATGCGCCATGTTGGTGAACACAATTGGACTCTCAACCCCACCTTCAATGCAGCCTCTTCTTAATATGGGAACGTCTTCCCGCAAGAACACGAATACTTTTTTCACCTGAGATAGTTAATAGAGTCGCCGCCTGACGCCGCGAGCCTAGCCCGCGAGGTGCTTCTAGCTAGAGACACCGTGAATATTCGTGCCTTAATTGCTTGAAGCGTTCATCTGGCGAGAACCAATCTTCAAGTGCACTACTGATGAACCTGAATTTCTTCGACATCAAGCTCTTTATCTAAATGAAAGCGCTTATTCTAGACACCACTGCATTACAGAGAGCCTATCGCGATATTGCACGATAATGGCTAATGAAGGAGGAGAAGAGGGTTGAGGAGGGGGACAAGAGGTTGAGAAAGGCGGAGACGGATGTTGTTAGCAAGGATAAGGGGAAGGATGAGAAGCGGGGAGGTGCAAGAGCCGGGAATTTGAATCGTGACTTCATGTGCTCGTACGTCGACCACGGTTTATAGCGAGGCTGCGAGCGATTATTGGTAGGAATGATGCCACGACAGGAAGTCAAAGACTCACACCACTGATTCTTGCAGGACAAGCTAGACGTCCGTAAACAAGGGGACAGATAACTTTGCATAGTGGCTTGAACTTACGAAAACCAATAACGTTATCAGTCGTGCGTACTCATGACCAGATCTATGCTCATCTATATGAGCAACAGTTCCCCGTATTTCCTGCTATGGTCTCACAAACAAACACGAAAATATCACAAGACATTCATATTCCAAGCACTCCGATACTGTGATGCCGACGAAGAAGTTCTACGCTGTCGTTCGCGGTGGTGCTCCTGCTCCGGGAATCTTTCCATCTTGGTACAGACACTGCCCTAAAGAAAGGATTAAGGACAATGAATATTAACGAGACACTGTGTTGTATTTAGGGAAACTGTAAAGCCACTGGTGACCGGCTTCAGCGGCAGCCTACAAAAAGCATTTAAGACGCTCGAAGATGCCGAGGCATATATGAAAGAACACCAGGTAACGGAGTATACCAAAATTTCGGACGAAGAACACGTGGAAGGGGCAGGTTGAAAAGGAATCACGCTTGTTCCCTGTGGGAACGGAAGTCAATCTGATGCTAGATCGCCATTCTCCCTCTGCTTCTTCTTATTCTCCAAAATTCATAGCAATGTTATAGTAGAATGACTTCATATATCAACCACCAGAAATATTGCAAATCTCTTATGATTGCCTCAATGCAAGAAATTTACCAAGCTGACATGAAACAAGGCTATGGCGGGTATGGTAAAGACGTGATTGGTCCCTATTTCAGTGTTGCCAGAAATAGCCCTCGATTTTCCTTATCTTGCGCCCTTCTGCCCTGCCCTATATGTAATACGTATATAGAGATCCTTATGGCTGTTTCAATACGAAAATGGTTAAGTGAAATGTTGCTAAGACTGTTGAATATGAACTCAGAGATGGTAAGACATTTCTGTATGGCAAAGCCATATCAGAAAATGAGCAGAAATTATTGAATGTGTTTCTAAATGCAGATGTCGCGCAAGCATATTAAGATCGTATGCTATTAATACCGCTCATCCACAACTGTAAAGAAGGTCAAGAACTAAGCGAACCTAATCTCAGGCTTTAGGCCGCGCTCTTCCACTCAACATACCGTTCAAAGCCAGTGTGACCAGATGCATGCAGAACGTCGAACTCGCGTTGCGTTGCGTTGCGTTCTTCCTAATTCGCATGGGTCACGGGTGGACGATCGTATTCTTGGAGTTCACCTTTAGCCCGGCGGCCTTGCTGATCTCATTGAAGCGACATTCGCGTTTGAAACGGTTGAATAACTCATCAAAATCCCGAAACAGGAGATGCGCACTCATGAATCTTATGAAATCAGGCCTGCTCCTGTCCTGCATCATATCTCGGGTTATTGGTATGTATGAGTGCATACGTTCTATATCGGAACGTATTGAGCCTCGATAGTCGAGGGGAGAATACACTTCGTGAACTGCGTTAAGAAATAGCGCCACGATAGTGGCATTCGGGTTTTCGGTTTGCGTTTGAGCAATCGGCCAAAAGTAGCGAGAGTAATCTCAGGCCCGAGATAACCACGGTCCGTGATGTTTGAAAGCTGCAAAGTGTTAGTAGTTGGTACTGAGTTATCAGCCTTTGAGGAAATAATATACCCTTCAGTCTCAGAAAAGGATTGCGATTAAGAAGCAGAATGTTAAGTAGTTAGCACTGTTGATATAGTTAAGCCTTCTGCTTAGGTTCACCGGATTTGTTTTACTCCGGTTCTCCTGGGAAAGAATGATTCCTGGAGAAAATGATTCCTGGGAGAAAATTCCCAGGAGAGAATGATTCCTGGGAGAAAAATTCCTCGGAATCCTTCTCTACTAGGATCGACTGGCTCCTAGGAATTTTCTCCTGGGAGTGATTTCCTAGGAGCCACGCCCTCTCAGGGAAAAAAATCCGTAGGGTGAGAAGCCTAGGGCGAGAAAGTCCCTAGGGCAAAAAGGGCCCTGAGGCTAGAAAACCCTGGGGGGAAATAGACCCTAGGTTAGAAAAGGCCCTGGGGCGAGTCAGACCCTGGGGTATTCACTCCCCTACACCATCTAATCCCTTGGGGCTTTCATTCCCTTACTCCATCTAATTCCCTACGCCATCTAATCCCCTACACCATCTAATCCCTTGGGGCTTTCATTCCCTTACTCCATCTAATTCCCTACGCCATCTAATCCCTTGGGGCTTTCATTCCCTTACTCCATCTAATTCCCTACGCCATATAATCCCCTACCCATCTAATCCCTTGGGGCATTCATTCCCCTACTCCATTAGCGATTGCGACCTAATTCTTTTAATTTACTGGAACATTGTAGCATATCATTGGCTTGAACAGCTTTTAATTTGTAAGGAATCTTTCAATTAATTCATACAGATCAACGGATAAGAGACTAAGGTTTTAATTCGGGTTCAGGAACGAAATTCAGAGGTCAGATGATCAGAAAAAGTAGGTTCACGAACACATCAGGAAGGACAGGAAAACGACACATCACAGCTAAGAAAATTCTACTTCAATTCTACAAAGCGCAGAGATGCATAATAATACGAAGATGACCACGTAATATAAAGATATTACAACCAACTCATGCAGTCAACTGAGCGAGATGGAGCACCGACTTATCAAAATTCTCACGCCGGGACAGGTTACATCTTCTCCGACATGTAAATTCCGTGAACCTTGGCCGCATGATTCTTGAAATGCATCATGCTGTTGAGCGTAACGGCAGCACATTCGGGACGGGGAAACGGACTGCCCTGACCCAGTGGAACATGCTGAATACACTGACTATAGCCATTCCAGCGCCTCCGAACCTGGAGCGGTGGGTGGCAGATCTTGGGATAGCGCTGAGGTCGTAGGTCCAGCGGCCAAGCCAAGGGGGAACGAAGAGGAGAGTCAGGATAGAAATGCGAACCCCAGCAGACCCCAGTTTTGTGGTAATATTGCTGCTTCGACCTCCTTCCACCCCTCAAGCACACATGCCCTTCTCATTTCACGCGTGCGTCTTGTTGGAATTTCAGGTATGATTTGGTTGGTAATCTCCGCATCCATTTGGCCGGTCATCCGGCGCTAGTGGATTCAGGGGCGTGCCACCTAGATAGACTTCAATCCAGCTTCAACCCCATATACTAAATGCCCCATATGACCTCGTATTCCAACAATTTGAATATCTGGTGGCCATTCCGAATACTTTATTGCATCACCTCGTAAAGACGGATTATCAGATACGTATTGAATGAAATTGTTGTGTAAGAATTTTGATGTACGAGAGACAGAAGGTTACGAAGGAAGGAAGAAGTGGGCGAAGGGTAGATACCCATCCACTAGCGCCGGATGAATGCGGAGATTACTAACCACAGGGGTAGCTTTCCCGTACTCAGGACCAACGAGGACTTCGAAACTTCGCCATTATCGCTGATGAAGTGCATGCGCGACAGTGAGGTCTGTTGTCTCTCGCTTAGCAGATTGATACCACTCCGAGCCTCTACTTGGACCTGCCCACTCATGGGCTTGGCGCTAGCAGATTGTAGCGTCCCAGCTGCATTCTGGACCTGCTCAGGTCGTATATGCTCAGTATTTGAAGCATGTCTAGACGCCTCTGTGACAGGTACAGTTATAGCGCTATTGTACTTGACATTGCTACCATGTCTTCGGGACTTGTTCCTGTTGACTCTCTGTGCCCCCCGTAGTATGTGACGCCCTTTACCTTCTGTTCTCTTTTCTCTTTTTGCATCTGCAAGCCTCTTTGCCTCAGCTTGAAGCTCGCGGTCTCTTCTCTTTCCATGCCAAAACATTTCTGCTTTGAATTACTTCCAGCCCATATTCTTCTTGAGGCTGTTGAACTATCCCGTCCTCGTCTAGTTTGCGGCGTTTCGTTCTTGGAGTGAGCATGTGTACTGCGTTGTCTTGAATAAGACTATTCCATTTTCGGTTTTGAGTACGACGTGTAGGCATGCTGCTGACGGTACGAAGGGAGCGAAGCTCGTTCTTGATTGAAGTAAATGTTGCTGGCAGAGGTGTGGTTATTCTGGCAGAAGAGTTGATGATCGTTGTATTATAGGACTGAGACCGTTGCCGAGGTATGGACATTTCGGGAGTGTTGGTCGGGATCTTGAGCGCTTCGTCCGAGACGAAACCATTGTTCCCTTGCTGCAGCGCGAGGTTAGGGAAGACGGTACTGAACTCTGTACTTGCCCTTGTCTGGCTCGTATGCTCACTCTCCTGCGAACCATTCCTATCACTGCCACATACAACAGGACTGAATCCTTCTAGATCAACTATCTCTAAGTGTCCGCTTGGTCGCGGCTGTGTCGGATGGGTCCTCGCACTCGGCTACTGCGTTTAAGAACAGACCAAGGAGCGTCGCATGAGGATTGACGTCAGCTGGTTTGAGCCATGGAACCAGAGTCGTGAGTGTTCTTTCGAGACCCAGGTAGCCTCCATCTACGATGTTTGACACCTCGATCCGATCAAAGAAGCGTTGCTCTCTGGGTAGCGTTTTTAGGTAGTTTGGAAGGTCCGAAGCGTCATATTCGAGTAGCTGAACAGTTATGTCCATGCTGGACAATCGTTGGCAGAATCTTTCAAGTTTGGAGAGAATGCAGTAGTAAAGAGCCCCATAGATATCGCTTTCCGGCGCAGCAAATCGCGCTTCACTACTAGGAACCTCGTCAAGACACCAGCCTTCAAGAGGATCAGAGGAATCGTAAAGCTGCCAATCCCCTTCATTATCAAACAGGGTCCTGCGACAACCGTTAAGATTGAGACTATGAGCTAAGATGGGAGCCTTACGGATTCGGAATCTTGTACGGCCGAATATCGCCAGAAAACGGCAGAAGCACGCCCGTTTCTCGAAACCGCATTGTGCATTGGCGGTGTCTTTCGGGCTGTGTCAAAATTGCTCGATCCACATGGTCCTGTCTTGTCGGTGCTAGCATGACTGCTCGCCGATTCGATTCTGTTATTCGGCTCGCGGCAGCGGACAAGGGAGCTCGCTTTGGAACCAAGACTTGCCATTGCTTTTTGAGAAGCGATAAGCGTAGGCTCCTGGTCCCAAATTTCCAAGTTTTCGAAAGTACAGTCGTCGATGACTTGTTCTTTATCTTGGGAATCACCGCTTCGACTAGAGGAAGGACATATGTGCTTATGGCTCGAGAAGCTTTTACTGAAATTCGGGCGGAGTACCAGATATGCAAGATGATGTCAGCTGCTTCGTTTGGGAGGCATTGGAGAGCAATCGAAAGCATGGTGAAGTTACGGAAGACAATATCAAAATCTTTGTCATTAATGAAGACATCTGTATGGGATCCGAATTCTTTTGGAAGCCCGAGGACACTCAGAATCACATTCCTAAGGTCACCGGATGCTGATAGTTTGATTAGCTATGCATGTAAGGGAGTGACGATTTGACTCACCGGCAAAGCATAGTCAGATATCATTATTGTAGGCCGTACCTTCGTTTTGCTCTATGTTCATGATGTCCAGTGCTGGTATATTGCCCCAAAGATACTTGTGAGTCCCGAACATGGCTAATCCACCTTGAGAATTTATGAAGTCTGGGCTGCGACGTTGAAGCACCCATCGCGGACACCACTTGTTATCAGCGTATGAATTCTTACAGTCAGCTTTATGAGTACCCCAGTGCTCTTTTTGACATTCTCTGCTGCAGTACTGTGACAAGCTTAGCGTTGATCTCGATGAATCTATACAGAGGGTACTATTTCTATATAGAGTAAATTCACCTTGATTAGATAGCAGTTCTTGCAAGTGTTTCCAGCCTTCTCTCCACAAGCTTCTTGGCTTGAGTCGAGCCGGAGATTACCGCAAGCAGATACCCAGATAGAGCAGTCTGTGATAGGTAATTCCCGGTTGGCAGGCAGAGTAGGTTCCTCTGTAGCCATTTAGGGAGGCGGAAGGACAGAGTCGTGTCTCGCGGGATTTGTAGTTTGAATGTTTGCTGGGATGAGGAAGTTTAAAGCTCTTTGATCGCCGCTCAGATGTGGGAATAGATAATAATGACTCAAGCGTACGTGACTGAAGATTTTGAACGAACCTTTAGGTGTTCTGAATTGTGGGTCTCTGTACTCAAACGCGACGCTTTACTGAATTCATTCAATCACGGCTGCGTTGTGGTGCTTCGAGATGGAAAGCAAGAATCGAACGCCCCGAACCGTATATCCCTGCTTCTCACATCTCCAATAGCGAACCAATAATCACTGCTCCGCCAGTTGGCTTACTCTGATGAAGGTGAAGCTTCTCTTTCATTGCTGTCACAACAAGACGGCACTGACATTCAGTAACGGAATATTCATTTCGTTTTCTTCCAGATAATCTTTGAAGAACATAACAACAAGTAGTCTTTCCCAGGTTTTCGGAAATTTGCCTCAGAAAATCCTGAATCATCGTCCTGCTCTCTGTCGGACAACCATTTTTCAGAAGCAACGACGGTAAGCTTAGAGCCAGCGCTCATCAGGAAACAAAAACAAGACCGGCTGCTATTCGTGAAAGTTGAACGAAACAAGTCGTTCTGTGGGATATCTACGATTTGCGCTCCGATTCGATCCTCCTCACCAGCATAAGCTGTAACCCACACGGGTCCATATCAAGAATGCCTTCAAACAATGTTGGATGCTGCTTGCTGATCAGAGATCCCCTTCAGAATAATGGGGAACCTCAAATTAATAGTATTTGCTCCATTCAAGAAATGCCGAACGAGCTGCAAGAGAAGTGGAGTGAGGCTATTGTCGAAGAACTTCTCTTCAACAATGCGAAACAGAACGACAGTTTTCTAAGCTTAGTTCTCAACCTGGACGGTACCATCGAGATAACGAATGATTCAGGCAACTCAGACCCCGAAATCTACTCAGCTCACTATCATTCTCTAGCAGAAATAACCAGAGCTCTTGAAGCACATCAGCAACCAAAGGACTTATCGACACACAGACCAACGCCTGTCAACGCTTTGAACAACTTCAATAGGGCGGACTTCCTAAACCTACTTAGTCAAGCCACCATGACAAACACTATAGTCGGATTTCACGCAGCGCTTGGCGCACTCACTTACCGTTGCATCCGATTCGCAACTTCGCTACGAATACTCAGTAAGTCCCCTTTCCTCCATGATTAACGGAAGCGGCAACTAACACCAAGTCGTCAATCGCTACGGACCGGCACTCCGAAAGCTCCTAAATGAAATCACCAACTGGATCCGCGCCCACCCCTACAAATCAGCTAGTATATTAAGCGGCATCTCGCTCTTTACGCTCGCCTTAGCTGCTCCGGCAATACTCGGAGCTGTAGGATTCAGTGCCATCGGTCCTGTTGCTTCAAGCATAGCCGCGGCATGGCAAGCTTCAATAGGATTAGTTGCATCTGGGTCTGTCTTTGCTTTCTTGCAAAGCGTGGCGATGGGTGGGGCGGCCATGGGTTTTATATGGGTGATTGGTGCTTTCGGTGGTATGGTTGTAGTTGGAGTGGGGTTGGCTTCGTTGAAAGGAATGATTCGTGGGTTGACGGACAATGCCAAAGGAGCGATAGGCGGGTTGACGGAGAATGCAAAAGGAGCGATAGGCGGGTTCACAGAGAATGCAAAAGGAGCGATAGGCGGCTTCATTGGGAATGTGAAGGGCTTTTTTTGGAAGAAGGAGGACTGATGGTCTGTTCTTGTGCCTGTGATAGGACGACCGAATGTGCAAGAATGATAGCCTTCGCTGATTCTAGCTGATATCTACGTAGTTGACAGCTTCAGCGTGCGTATGTCCAGTGCTAAAGCCCTAGTGGTAAACCCTTCGAAGAGTGTTTATCACCTCATACGCCCTCTAGTCAGTCAATGTACAATGGATATCCACTCCCTTTCATCAGCTGGAATCAGCCTGTAGCCTCTTCATGTCTCCATATCCTATATCACATTGTACACCCCCCTTTTCTCTCCCCACCTCAGCACCCATCCACCCACGCCTCACTTAGCCCAGTCAACTCCTCTCTTCTCTTCTTCGCCCTTCCTCACTTCCTTCTTTTCTTCTCTTCTCATGCTTCCTCCAGTTGACGTAAGTATATCACAAAACTAAACAGTCAGATAGGTTCTACAATGTTAAGATGAACGCCACGGCCGAGCTTTGATTACAAAGGGGAATTCATAGTTTCATAGAATTGAATGATTTAGACAATAAGTTATAAAAAACTCAGCATGAAGGTTACTGTGGCCGTGATAGGGCGCGGTAAATGGAAGTGTGCGGCAAGTAGAGGTGATTTGTTCCTTCAGACCCATCTATGATCACCTTTTCGCTTAGTCGAGCTGTTCCCACCAGAGGATCTAACAAGGGTCGATAAGATCTTTTTCCATCAATTAATCCTATCCAAAGATTCCCTTCGACAAAGTCCTGGCAATATGAATCTCTCATCCGAAGTGCTGCAGCTCCGGAAAGAGATGTCTCGTTTGCAACGTCGATTAGAATACATTGAGACCAAGCTTGATCTCAATAGACGGGAGCTTAAGCCTGCGGGCCACATGGTTGATGAACCAGCATTTCCTTTCCTTCGACTTCCGCGAGAGGTCCGAGATCAGATCTATCTCTACGCACTCATGTGCACCTTCTACGCCAATCTTATCCCTCAGCATATGGAATTTTACAGGCCGCCTACACCTGCGATATGTCTGTTGAACAGGCAGCTCAGCGTTGAAGCGAACGAGATCCTCTACTCGAGAAATACAATTCATTTCGATGCCCCTGAGGACAAACACGATTGCCTTGAGGCTATTGGAAGCATGAACAAGGCCCACGTTCAATCTATATCCATATGGTTCGACTATCGTACAACCGAGCAACGTCAATGGGATGGAGTGTCAACCTCAGACACCGCTTCCCACTGGGCGAAGGCCTTGTTCGGAAGTGGACTCACGAGCCTCACGAAGATAGATATCTCAACTGAGTATGTCGGCGCATCATCCTATTCAACATATTATCCGTCTATGGATCCCGCCATGGAACGTGTGATTAAACACCTTTTCCAAAAAGACCAAGAAGGAACATCGAGACATTTAAAGCTTACTGGATTCAACTACGAGGCCCACGTCTTTCAGCGCCCCAAATACTGACGAAGAAAGAGACACAGGCAATCTCAACGCTTCAGCCTTCAAAAAAGCGGTGACGTCACCGCGATAAGAAGCGCACCGCTCATCGCGAACGACGCGACGAGTCAAGCAGCCAGAATCAATCGTTCGGGTCGACATCTTCCAAGCCATCCCAAGATGGTCGTTCTCGAAAACGGGAGCCCATGGAGGACGAGTCGGAGGAATCGGAACAGGGCTACGAGGGTCTAGTTCTTAGAAGGACCTACCTATGGTCGGGCGTAAAACGACGAGAAAAAGGGATATCCACTAAGGAGCATGCGCCAGTAATAAAGAACTGCCTGACCTACATTCAGGCTTGGATTCTGAGTGGCCAGGCGGGTAAGGAGGCCACGCCATGGCCGGATGACACTAAGCCATGGCTTAACGACCAGATCCGTAAGATATGGATCGATATAGCTGAACGCCTGGGAACACCGGTGCACGACTCGCGCTATAAAGTTGGCTCTATTCCCACGCCCCACGAGGCGCGCCAGGTAAGCAACAAAACCCGTCCGAGACCCGGGGAATAATATCAAATGTATACAATTGGCAACAGTACCGCAGCGAGGAAGCGGTTCGACAAGCGGCAAAGATTTTGTTACAGAATGATGATTACACATGCGCGAAGGTGAGACTCCATCTTGATTACAAGATGTTGTATTGTTGGGAAGCCGCGAGCGTGGTTTAAATCGTTCTGTTGTGGTGAAGGCAGATTGTCATCAAGAGTCTCCCACCTCTTGTCCTAGGCGCTCTTCGTTACCCCGTGTGCGTCGACGTAAAGGCCGTCCCAGTTCTTGTCCCAGGCGCTCTTCATAACCCCATGTGCGTCGAGGTAAAGGTTGTCCCACGAATCAGGTCCCCAAAGATAGTTTGGCTGATCCGGAAGCCGATCCCTTCGCTTTCCATTTGCATGTGCACAGCGAGAATTGCAAGATTTAAATGCCACGTCAGTTTCTATTTCATGTGAGCAATGTCTTCTGTGCTCTGAGTATTTCTCAATGAAGACTATAAATCATTACGTTGAGTACAAAGACAGCGAGGATCCGCCGATACAGAAAACAGATGAGTATTTTCTGAAAATCAAGAACTGTGGGTTGCATCTCATAAACAACTCGCAATTGACTAATCCCAAGGATAGCCTCGACGTTACGGTGCCTCACAAGTCAGCCAGTCGTCGCTCTCTATATCCGTCTTTGCACTCCGAATATTCCTAAAATTTAGAGATGAGCATGTTATCGAGATTGATCATTATGCGAAGCTTCTCGATTGAGGAGCACAGATATCAGGATTGCCAGGTCGTTGCGACTACTTGGGTACTTATCTCCCTCAATGCGGAATTCCCATGGTCGAAATAGCAGCTTCTGTCATAGAGGTAGGGTGAGAGGTAGCGTTTGGACTGAATCTGGGGCGAGGATGGAAGATGATGGAGAGAGAGAGGTCGAGTAACACGGACGGGGAGTTGACTTGTGGACTTATGGCGAGAAGTAAAGCTGGGTGGGAGTTGAAAGGTGGGCTCGGGGCGTGAGTGAGACTCGCTGTTGAGAACCTACAACCCCAGCCCTTACTGGAAGGACCATTCCACACTGAGGAACCGCATGCAGAGGCGCTGGGTAGAGGGAGGCCATAGGGCTTTCGATATACTGCTGGACCCCAAGGAATATTCTGGAGAAGAGATGAAACTGCCTCTTCTCTGCCAACATCGTAGGGCATGTGCTAGACAGAGTCGGTGTCAATAGATCTTGTATCTTTCGCAATCCCGGCCACATTTACCACAATTAGCTGAGAACCTGGTGGGAGACTAAAAGGAGGCGGGATAGTTAAGCAGTAAGCTCCAGATCCCTTTCCCACCAGAGGACAGAGATGAAGTGGGGATAGATGTGCCGGGAAACGGTGGTGAATGTCATGGGATGGGATGGTGTGGGGAAGTATTAATGGGGGATGGAGGGGATAGTCGTGACGAGAACGAGGGCAATGGAGCGAGGAATGAGGTAGGAGGGGGGGGGGAGGAGGAGGAGGAGAAGGAGGAGGAGGAGGAGGAGAAGGAGAAGGAGAAGGAGAAATAAGGAGATAGCGGGGAGAAAAAGGGCAAAGAATGAAAAAGAAGGGCAACTCCATATCGCCTCCTCAGCAAATGCCTCTTTCCCCCGATTCCTTCATGGCTGCAGAATTGCACAGCATGCCACGATAGGACTACATGGCGGTGGGCCCAGCCCGTGCCTGCCCTACTTCTATATGGCAGTTGTTGACTTAGCCCTCATGTACCTAGAAGAATGCAAAATACCACCGTGTCTTTCCCACGTTCCCACTGCCACTCTCCCAATATGTTCCCACCCACTTGTTCCAATATTGCTACCGATCATAAACCTCTAACCCCACAGCGTGATTTTCTACACGTGATTCTCCGAATGCATCACATATATCAGCACTACGCCCTTCACCTTACAAATCGGATGCATGCAATCCATTCTCTCCTCTTTTGCTCTGCCTCTAAGGTGTGTCTCGACGTGATCCATCATCTTGGATGAGCGGTAGTAAGAAACATGCGGCGGCTATATGTTAGTGTCTCGTCACCAGTGCAGAAGACGCACAGAGAATCAAGTACGTACACTGGTTGCTGGATTGGTCGACGATATTAGAAGATGCCCGACTCGCTTCCCGCACAAAAAGCAGTGGGGAAAATAGGGCCAATAGAAGCCAGTACTTTGTTTATCATGAAACTTCTAAGAGGTACAAAAGATCAGTTGGAAGCGCCCTCCTCCCTTCTCCGATCTGCTTTGTGACACACAGAGGTCCTTGACCATCCCTGCTGACTTCGCACTGTTGTTGATCGGAATCGCGAACTACATCCACGATGCGTTTGACGAGGGCGTGGAAACGTGCCAACAGGATCGAATTGCCATTCTCCCATCGGATGACTTCTTGTCTGACGTCCTTAACCTCAGGCTTGTCGAAGAGACCGGATTGGTGATACGCAATGAGAAATTTGGAGGTTTGGTTCACCCAGAGTCGCGGAAGGATTTCGTTCATGTCAAAAGGCTTGTAACTAGCACGCGTCTTTATATCAAAGATCTGATCCTGACGTACTCTCATGCCTTGCGTCTTCAGTTGAAGTTGTTGACCTTGAGCGACCTCAGTGCTGCTCACGGCTATTGTTCCAAGCGCGTCATCGAGGGATGATTGGCTTGTAGAATTCGCGACGGTTGATGATACTTTCGCATCAGCTTCTTTGACATAGCCATCAGTTTCCGTTCGGACCAGGAACTTCAACCCACCAAATTCGTATTGGATGATGCGTTGGTGGGAGCACGAACTCCGAACCTCAGAATCCCATGTTGTATATGCCTCTGGGAACGTGTGACCATAACCTCGTAGATTAGTGATGAGTTCGGTGGGGGAGCTTTCCTTGCGGACGAAGAGCACTGTGTCTCCAATCACGTCGACTTCAAACCGGAAGGTCTTCGATTCGGACCCAGCAAATCTCAACAGATTCCCAATTGTGCTACCACATCCTACAACATCCACCGCTTGTAGGTCGTAGTGTGGTTGCATAACCTGCAATGAGCGGAACGTCGGCTCCAAGGGATACGACGCGTATTGAGCCGCGTTGATATCTCGAAATACATCTGCGCTATCGGGCTTCAGCTGTGGATCTGTTGCTGGTGGAGTCCATGCTGGCGGGGAACCTGTGTCATCCGCCATGTCAGTAAGTATTCTGTATTGATCCTGGGGAGAGTGGGGTCTAATTGGTATGATGATTGGCTATTGGAGGCTTAGGGGCTGACCTGGCACGAGGATGACTGGAGATCTCATACTAATCCAGTTGTATGACGCGACATATTCGACACCCTTGATCGTGGGGGCATTCTCCTCTGTCAATAATGTCTTGATGTTGATGCTGTCGATTGTAGAACCTAAGGGCTTTGGTGGCGGTAGATCTTGGGATTGTCCACCACGCCATGACTCTCTTCCTCTACCTCTACCAAAACCTCGATGTGAACCACGATAAGAAGACATCTTGACGCTGAAGTTGAAGCTCGGATAAGAGGCAAAAATGGAGCGATTGAGATGTTGCACTCCGTGTCTAAGAGGAGACGAAATGATTCAGATTAATATGGCTGAGGTGCTGGAAGGGTCTTTGTCTTTATCAATGCAAGTCTCCACAGTTTCAGCCAACCAGTGCGGAGATGAATGCAGTACATTTCATTCGCTACCGGCGAGCCAGCGCCAGCCAACAGTCACCTGCAAGCCGATTCAGATACGGTTAGCACACAGTAGCAATCTACGAGGTGTGAGAAGCCATGAAACAAGGCAAGGTAGAGAATTTACCGGCCAGCCAAAAGGTCAAGCGCAGTATAGTACATATCTGTGGTGGCCCTTCCGTTTTATCATCGGGGATCGAGTTGGCTCCTACGGACAGCACTTCGGGAGATCTTTACTATTCCATCCTAATTAACAAAAATGACATCTTCAAGTTCAGACGATCCTCGAATCACGAGACTCTCAGCGTTCTTCAACCAAGTTCTACACGGTCAAAGAACGCTAACCACCGCTCGTGATGGAAAGCTCTTCATCGAAGCCATGTGTGTTCAAGCTGACCCAGCAACCTGCGCTCATAAAATCCTGTCAAGTCCTTCTGGGCTCTCTTGCCTTCAAGCATCAGTACGATTCGATACCTCGGTTACCTTTCTCAACGAAGATGCTGTGTCGTTGCTTCGCTATCTGCAAACATCGTCCTTGAAAGGCATTGGTTCTGGCTCCGTTCTTGCACAGCTGCTACTCAGCATGGTGGAACCGCCGTTCTTCTGGGAGGCTCTCACAAAGTCATTCACAGGCGGTCTCTTGAATCCAAACGCTTCTCAGGCCTTCGCATGGCTACTGCTACAGCTTGTCTCCTTGCCCGGCAAAGCATCATCACCTTACCTAGTGGTAGCAGATTCGTCGAACATCCTGGACACAATCTTGAAATCAACTGACGGAGAAACTCGAAATCTGGGTCAGAAGATCAAGCACACCTTACCCTTGGATGCATCAGAACTCCACAACGATGCAGAAGCGAAACCTGGAGGCAGGCATGACAACGATTATGCGGACCACAGAGAGATCTCGATCATGCCCACCGCAGATGAGCTTCTATCAAAAGACCGTCCCTTCTTCCGAACTGCTAATTTTATCGATGACCCGAAAATTGTATCCTCCCGCTACGGCATCCACCTTGATAATCAGTTCCGACTTCTTCGCGAGGACATGCTCGGCGAAATACGAGACGAATTGAAAATCTTGACCGGTACAAAGGCTGGTCGCCACAAGGGTATTATCGTGGATGGTCTCTCTCTAGCAGGAGTGGAGATGGGGACTGATCGTAAACGGCTGCCGTGGGGCGTTGTGCTAAAGTGCAAGGGGGAATTACCACATTTGAAAAAGATCCAGCCAGACAAGCGGAAAGGCTTTTTGAAGGAGAATCGCCATATTATAAGACAGGGAAACATGGCATGTCTCTTAATTGACGGCGAGCCTGCAGCATTCCCCACGATCCACCGGGACGAGGAAGAGCTTGCCAAAACCCCGGCGGCCATTACGATACAACTTGCGGATGATCCAACATCATCATATGCGCTTTCCAAGATGAAGACCGCTGGAAATGTCAAGTTGGTCCAGCTTGACGCCGCAACTTTTGCATTTGAACCATTCTTGCGACGCTTGCAGGAAATGAATGATTTGCCATTAATAGATGAGCTCCTTCATTGGGAGATAGGTAAGGACATCGAAGGTCCATCCTTCCAGCCAGCAATAGTCATTAGGGCCCTGGAATCACGATCAGGAAAAGATCTGAAAGACTTCTTACGCTTCGAGAAGAGCGTTATTCTGGATGAATCGCAGATGAACTCCCTTTGTGCTTGCTTGCTTCAACGTGTCAGTTTGGTGCAAGGGCCCCCAGGTGAGAGCTGAAGCTGATCAATGCCATTGTCAATGCTAACGAGATCTAGGAACTGGAAAGTCCTTCATTGGAGCTCTAGTGGCGAAAGTCCTACACGACTTTACCTCGCAGAAGATTCTTGTAGTTTGCTTCACGAATCATGCACTTGATCAATTTCTTGAAGACCTGATGGACGTTGGGATTCCATCGTCAGCTATGATCCGGCTGGGAGGAAAGTCCACAGATCGGACGAAGCCCTTGATGATTCGGGAGCAAGCCAGCGTCAAGCTCGACCAAACTCAATGGGCTCAGATTCACAAACTAAAACAAAGGCTGCAGAAGCATGAGACTAGGCTTCAGGATGCATTCAAGCGCTTTCGGACCGCAAATGCGCAGAAGATTCATCTTATGGAGTTTCTCGAATTTCTGTCAGAAGACCTTCCTTTCTTCGACGCTTTCGCAGTTCCGAGAGACGGAGAAGATGGTATGACTCGAGTTGGAAAGAAAGGGAAAGCTATGAGCCCATTCTACCTACTCGATCGGTGGATCAGAGGCGAAAACAATCCAGGATCCCTCCAACATCTTCAGCCAAAAGGCGCCGCTGCGGTTTGGAAAATACCACTTGAATCAAGACAAGCTGCTTTGATCCGATGGCAGACAGCCATTCTGGATGATCTGGTCAACGAGATTCGGGATACCGGACGACAATACAACCTAGATCAGACAGAACTCGATCGCGTCTTTGGAGAGAGAGATGCCGGCATCATCAAGACCAAGAGGATTATCGCTTGCACAACAAACGGTGCTGCCAAATACTCCCCGGCGATACAAGCAGCTTCGCCTGGTGTTGTTCTCGTTGAAGAGGCCGGCGAGATCTTGGAAGCTCACATTTTAACTTCTTTGGGACCTCACACGGAGCAGCTGATCATGATTGGAGACCACAAGCAACTGCGACCCAAGTGTTCATACGAGCTCAGCGTGGAGCAAGGCGACGGTTTTGATCTCAACAGATCCCTCTTCGAACGACTCGTCCGCAAAGGCTTTCCGCACGTCACTCTTACGCAGCAACATCGGATGAGACCCGAGATCTCCTCGATCGTTCGCCACTTAACCTACCCTGATCTCACTGATGCTGACTCGACCCTTCAACGCGCCGATCTTCGGGGCTTCCGCGATAATGTGATATTCGTCAATCATTCTCATCCGGAAATGGAGTTAAAGAATGGGAGGGAGTTGAACGACGGCAGAACATCCTCCAAACAGAATGAGTTCGAAGGCCAGATGGTTTTGAAGTGTGTTCGATATCTGGCACAGCAGGGGTATGGGTCAGACACACTCATCGTAATTACGCCATATCTCGGTCAACTAAAGCTTTTGAGGGATCAACTTTCCCAGGAGAATGACCCTATACTCAACGACTTGGATAAATTCGACCTTGTTCGGGCCGGGCTATTAACAGACCTCAGCTCGAAGACATCAAAGCAGTCCCTTCGGATATCAACTATCGGTGAATAATTTTCCAATTCATTTTCATGCAACATCAGCCACCAACTAATTTTCATGTGTCTGAGTGGCTTGAAATACCTTGATGGATGCATCCGATCTCTTAAGTGAAGTAAAAGATTGACGACACGAGACCAACCCACCCGCATCCGCACTTCCATTATTTCATTGCTCGCATCATTCGATCAATTCATGCTTTTCCTTTGTTCTAATAAAGATAAGACTAATTCCTTGACCTAGACAATTACCAAGGCGAAGAAAGTGATATTGTCCTGATCTCGATGACGAGAAGCAACAAGTCACATGACATCGGGTTCATGGCTGCACCCGAACGATTGAACGTCTTGCTTTCCCGGGCACGGGATGGTTTAATCATGATTGGTAACTCCGAGACCTTCATGAATGCTCGTAAGGGAAAGGAAGTATGGCGGAAATTGTTTGAGCACTTGAAGCAGAACGACCACATTTACGAAGGATTCCCGGTGAAGTGTGAGAAGCATCCGGATAGAACGGCACTACTATCTTCTAGTCAAGATTTCGAGGCAAGTTGCCCAGATGGTGGGTGCAGAGAACCATGGCAAGTTTAGTTGTGATCTCTCCCGTCAAATTACAACCTCTGACTTATTGCTCAAGTGGCGTGATGCTGGAATGTGGCCTGCATAAATGCACCAGCAGCTGCCACCAGCTCTTAGATCACTCTAAAGTTCTTTGTGGAGCCGTTTCGACCCAGAAGTGCTCTAATGGCCACAATCAAGCATGGCAGTGTCACGCCGGTGCTCCACCAGCATGTTCCAAATGCGAACGCGATAGAAAGGAAACAGTGAAGAGAACCCAAAGAGCTCTCGAAGAAAAGCTGATACGGGACGAGAAGACCCAAAACCATCTCAAAGAAGTCGCAAAGATAGAGGATGAAATAGAACAGATTACTCAAAACATGAAGAATGCACGCCTGGATTCGGAGCAAAAGGCTATCCTTGCACAAAAGCGAATGGATCTTGCAGCAGCCAAGGAGCGGGCGAATAAGACACAGAATTTCCACCAGGAAGATCAATCAGGCATTTATAACGACGACCATCAAAATCCCAGGAACCTACCTCTCAAGAAACCCTCACAAACCTCACGGGGACCAGCCACATCCACTCCGGGTCAGCATTCAAAGCTTCGAGAACACATCAAGACTGCGGTGGAGCATAATGAGTCCCCCTCTAAGACAGAGTGGCAGCGCCAGAAGGACCAAGAAAATGCGAACAATCCTGCGATCGATAAGATTATGGAGATGATAGGTCTAGAAGATGTCAAAACCCAGGTTTTGAGAATCAAGGCTAAGGTCGAAACGTCCATCCGACAAGGCACCGATCTTAGGAAGGAACGTTTGGGACTCGTATTGCTGGGTAATCCAGGCACAGGTATTTTCTTTATTCAATCCTTCAATCACCGTTCTAACCATGCAAAGGCAAAACAACTGTGGCTAGGCACTATGCGAAAGTTTTGACGACCATCCAAGTCCTTTCCGGGGATGGATTCATCGAGACCACCGGCTCACATCTTGCCCATGGGGGTGTCGCTGAAGTCAAAAATCAACTAGAGCAACTCGGGAATTCAGAAGGCGGTGTATATTTCATCGACGAAGCATATCAACTCACCGAGGGACACAACTACGGTGGCAAGAAAGTTCTTGATTACTTGCTCGCCGAAATTGAGAGCCTCACTGGAAAGGTAATTTTCGTGTTCGCTGGCTACCGGAAGCAGATGGAGAAGTTTTTCGAACACAACCCGGGATTGTCCAGTCGCATTCCATACACTCTCCATTTCGAGGATTATACCGACGCCGAGCTCTTGAGGATGTTACAATTCCAGATGAACCAATATTACAAGTCTAGAATAGAGATTGAGGACGGAGTCGATGGACTATACATGCGAATTGCTGTCCGCAGATTGGGAAGAGGCAGAGGTCGGGATGGTTTTGGGAATGCCCGAGCATTGGAGAACATGTTTGCCCGAATGAGAGAGCAGCAATCAGATCGTCTAACTAGACAGCGGAAGGAAGGGCTCAGCCCAGACGACTACCATATAACGAAGGAGGATCTCATTGGCCCGGATCCATCGAAGGCGATTCGTATCTGCGATGCGTGGACACAGCTTCAACAGCTCACCGGCCTGAAGTCTGTCAAGGATTCCGTGAGCTTCATGATTGATCTCATTAAGACAAATTACAAGAGAGAGTTGAACGAAAAGAAGCTGATCGACGTGTCTCTCAACCGCGTCTTCCTTGGCCCTCCAGGTACTGGAAAGACAACCGTTGCCAAACTATACGGCCGAATTCTGACAGATATTGGAATGCTGAGCAATGGTGAAGGTCAGTTCACGCCCGGCATCAAAACTTTATGTCTGCTGATTATGAATGTCCAAGTCGTTGTTAAGAATCCATCCGATTTCATTGGTAATGTGATTGGGCAATCGGAATCCAATACTAAAGCCATCCTCGCAACGACCGTTGGGAAGGTTCTAATTATCGATGAGGCCTATATGCTCTATCCAGGTTCCGGCTCAGGAAGTGGAAGCGGCACCGATATATACAAGACCGCCGTAATCGATACGATCGTTGCTGATGTCCAAAGTGTGCCTGGCGACGACCGTTGCGTATTACTCCTTGGATACGAAGCGCAAATGGTGGATATGTTTCAAAATGTCAACCCCGGTCTCACTCGACGATTCCAGCTCTCGGATGCTTTCCGGTTCGAGGATTTCAGCGATTCCGAATTGCAGGAGATTCTCCAACTTAAGCTCACGAACCAGGACCTGGGAGCAACTCAGCAAGCGGTATCTACCGCCATCGACGTACTAAGCCGTCTCCGAAATGGATTGAATTTTGGCAATGGTGGTGACGTGGAGAATCTCATCTCGAAAGCTAAAGCAAACTACCAGGCTCGACAGTCTGCGCTATCGGCAGCACAGAGATCCATCGATTTCATATTCGAACCGCAGGACTTTGACACCGACTTTGATCGAGCATCTGGCGCCGAAACCAATCTCCAAGAGCTCTTCAAAGGTGTCATCGGCTGCGAAGGTATAATCGCAAAATTGGATGGATTTTTGAAAGTCGCCAAAGGGATGCGCGCCCAAGGCCTTGAGCCTCGTGGACAAATACCCATGAACTTCATATTCAAAGGGCCGCCTGGTAATCGAAAAACCTTTCCCGCACTCTGTTTTGAACATTCTAATCCTGTGCACTAGGGACGGGGAAAACGACCACAGCTCGAAAATTCGGCCAAGTTTACTACGACCTTGGTTTCCTTTCCCAGGTTGAAGTAGTCGAATGCTCTGCCACTGACCTCATTGGCCAATACATTGGACAAACCGGGCCAAAGACTATAAAGCAACTCGAGCGCGGCTTAGGCAAAGTTCTCTTCGTAGACGAAGCCTACCGACTTGGTCAGGGCCATTTCGCGCAAGAAGCGATAGACGAATTGGTCGACAATATCACCAAAGCCAAATTCGTTGGAAAACTGGTCATTATTCTTGCGGGTTATGATAACGACATGAACAATCTCCTGCGTGTGAATGAGGGGCTAAGCAGTCGTTTTGCGGATGAGATCTCGTTTCCGTCTTTGAGTCCAGCACACTGTCTTCAGCTGCTGGAAGACAAGCTCAAGCAAAGCCAGATCGCCTTTCCTTCGATGCAAGACCCAACCATATATCAAGAGCTTCTGGAATCGATCGCAGAAATGTCGAGACTTCCTTCTTGGGGAAATGCGAGAGATGTTCAGACGCTGGCGAAGGGCATGGTACGAGCTGTGTATCAAAGCAACACCACAAAAGTCAACCAGCTTCTACTACCAGCTAGCACTGCTCTCAACTGCATCCACAGCATGCTAGCCGAGCGCTGTGCAAGAGCCAAAGTTACTCCTTCGTCGCGACCCTCGTTTGCGGAGTCAATTCAATCACTGGATGATTCCCAATCAGCCCCTCGAATCAGCACTGGCACATCGACAGCATCGAAGACCGCAGAGGACGACGAAACCCGGAAATCACCAGAAGCTCTGGAAACCCCAGATGAAGGTCGTGATTTAGGGGTATCCGACGCCGTTTGGCAACAGCTTCAAAAGGATAAAAGGGAGGCTGAACTTCAAATTCGACGGGCCGCGCACAAGATACAGGAGCAAGAAGAAGCCCGCCTTCTCGCTGAAGAAGCAGAGAAAGAAGCCAAGCAAGAAGCAGCAGAATTACAAGATGTTCAAGCTAAGAACGAGGCAGAAGCTCTCGAGCTCTTACGCATATGTGAAGAGGCTCGGATTCGGGAGATGAAAGCGAAAGCCGAGAGGGAGCGTATGCACCGGGAGTTGGAGAGAAGGAAGCAAGAGGAGGAAAAGATGAGAAAGAAGGAGGAACTTGCTCAGAGTAGACTGAGACAGATGGGTGTTTGTGTTGCAGGCTTTAGGTGGATCAAACAGGGTGGTGGGTATAGGTGTGCGGGTGGGAGTCACTGGGTTGATGATTCGCAGCTTGGGATTTAATGGGGTTTTATCAAGTAGAAGTTCTAGAGGATATCCCTCAACCGCTGCCGAAGCCAATATACTCTATCCTGGGTGTCCCCCAAGCATGAGTACGGCCGAGAGAATATACTGAGATGTGAGGCTATATGTATTCGTGTCCGGTCTCTCGTTGTAAACGCACCGGTGGAAGGTGTGGGATTAGACTTGATAATGACCTTGATACGCTCAGCAGCCCGAAGCTTCAGGTTGAAGCAACCCTCCTGCGTATTGTCGCGGATGATTTTGGTGAGAATATCTGGTCGGTGCTGTCAACAAAGTATTCTCCTTCATAGTGCCCATTAATTGCTGCTTTGCCAATCTCATAAAAGTCAAGACTGAGCTGCACCATGAAGGCTTTGCACTCCTGCGGCGTAGCTCTTCGATTGCCCATCGCTCCCAACTAGAGTTCTGAGTCTGTCAGTGCTTCTTCGAGATCCTTTCGTAGCTTAGGAAGCTCCTGCTTGACATGACCGAACAGCAGCTGGCTTAGACGGTCCCGTAAAGACGTGATACCGACGCACTCTTTTGAAAGCGTGGCAAAATTCGATTTTTGGAAGTAGTGGGTCTCGGATTGATTGCGTTGCTCAAAGGAGAACCTTGCCTAACTTGAAGAATACGTCCTCATTATGTGCCAGACTGATATAAGATTGCTCACTCCCAGAGCCGGAAGGTAGTCGATCGGGTTTTGTGATGATACCGAGTGTACGATCTCCTTCCGGGTCAACCTTCCTGACCTTCTTCAGGATACCTTGATTGGCGTAGTCATTAGTCGCAGAGACCACGGCCAGGCAAATTGTACGAGGCTGGGAGATTTATTGATCGGTGATCTCCGTGACAAGCTGAACGTCTTCTTCGGTCACTCCCTTGGTTTGAGTCTGAACAAGCCCAGGAAGATCGACGAGTGTGAGTTGAGGTCGGGAAGGGCCTTCGATTTCGATGCTTAGGACATCTTTCGCAAAGGCCCGAGATTTGGGACTAGTATTTTTGATTCCCATAAGAGTCGTTGCCTTATCCATCAAGTAAGGAAGATCTTCGAAATCCGAAATAGATTCCTTGAAAGCTTTGATGGGAACTTGTTCTCCAGCAGGCCTTTTATTATCTGGGATCACTTTGATGGTGATCGCATCACTTGTTGCACGGGGTAATATTATTTCTGTGGCGAATCACGTACAGAGGTTGTCATTTCTCGGGAAAGGAATTTCGGTGAGAGCCTCGAGGACAGAGCTTTTGCCGGCGGATTGATCACCGCAAACAACAAGTTGAGGAAGAGACAGCATGCTCTCAAGACCACATTTACGGAGCTGACCAACATTGTTAAGTACGTTCCGCTGCTCATCGCTCTGGAGGCCTTCAAGAGATGAAGATGTTTCCAATGCTTGGGCGGGATTGCCATTCTCAGGATCCATTACGCTTTCACTTTCTGACAGGTCGTCTGGTTGGCCATGCTATTAGCAGGTCATTCGTAACGCAAACTAACAACAAATGAAGGTACTTGCCAGGAGACTTAGATGAGGAATCCTGATCCGACGAGTTAGACTCTGAGTATAATAGAGACATGAAGAGAAAGGATAGTACAATTTGAAGACAAGAAAGTCCGTGATAACGAAACAGCAATCACATGATAGGGATGAGGTAACAAAAGAGCAACGACATTTAAATAGAAGCTAGGCAGTTTGCTATGAATCAACCACGTAATACACATAGATGAAAGGAAACGTTTGCATAAAGCAAAAGAGATGCCTTCCAACTCAGATCACCATCGCCCATAACAAAATTCTGCACCTCACCATATCTGGTCGCTGAATATGTTAGGAGACAAGAACACTCTTTGATGCTGTTCCCATCAGTGAAATAGCTCCACTATACGTTGCAATACTCGAGTTACGCAGCGTCAATCACAATACCCATGAAGCAGATGATTGGTTCAATCTTGTCTGACCCGGTTCCATTAATCGAGCCAGTGGCTTCCTTTCCATCAAGTTCCATCATGCATCATATGCATTTTGCAGCACCCTTTAGATGAAGAAATCTTACATGTGATGAAGTCGTAATAAGGCTCTGCAAAGACCGCGGCTTCCTGTGACGGTGAACATTTCTGCACGCATAATCATGCATAAGCTCCGGCTCCAGAATTCTGCATTCGCAGAAAAATCTTGCGGATAATAATTTCGTGAGATAATGACGCCCGATCGTCATTACCCAGTCCGGAATAATCCGCTTCTGCAGAATAGCCTCGAACCGCAAATTGAGGTAACCATATTCATCACATGTTGCATATTGTACAACGAACGAATCGCTTAAGAGCTGATCCAATCAACACCGATCCGTTGGTTTGAAATCTGTTCACAACTCAGTGAATACCACCCTCTTGTCCAAGAGTAGAAAAACTTGTCAATCTCGTCTGTTGATCATGCCGAATCTCCATCATTT
>JAABUO010000967.1_pt1 | contig 41969 bp, 34 predicted proteins | sample 5559291 | NCBI WGS metagenome assembly JAABUO01 (sample SAMN10711878, study PRJNA513372) | rock metagenome | isolation source: Antarctica rocks | place: Antarctica: Victoria Land, Finger Mt sud
CAGCAGAACAAAAAACGCTTGCTTCAGGCCCGAGCTGAACAACCCAACGCGTCCTCTTTAGCGCCGCAATCGGCGCAGGGCTCTGCTAGGTCTAGTCATCCTGATGTTCCTCCAGGCCGTATACTTTGTTCTACAGTCGAAGGAGCCTCCCATCGGGCGGGGCAACATCAACCAGAGAATGCTGGCGTTCCAGCAACGATACCATACCAAAATCCTGCAAGGCAGGACTACGAGATGCAGCTGATGCTCTTGGAACAGCAGAATAAGAGACGCTTGCTTCAGGCCCGAGCTGAACAAGCCAACGCGTCCTCTTCAGCCGTACAATCGACACAGGAATTTGCTGGATCTCGCCAACCTCATGTTTCTCGGGACCATTCGTCCACTTGTGCAGCGCAATATACGACGAATTGGGCTGGGCACCGTCATCCAATGAATGCTAGCGCTCCAGCGATAGCGTCCAACCAAAATCCGGCAAAACAAACTCTGTATAACGACCAGTTGATGCTCCTCGAACAGCAGAACAAGGCTCGCCTGCTTGAGGCCCGCGCTCGACAACATGTCACGTTCGCTCCCGTAGTACAACATACACAGGGCTTTTCTGAAACAAGCCAATCGCCTGTTACTCTTGGCCCCCCTGTGGCACTCTAGGATCCAGCAAGGAACCTTCAGTCGTGACTCCTTGTTTAGTATCAACAGCATTCCTTTTTCTACGAACTTTCGGTGGTATTCTATAGCGGCTTACAAGTTTTGGGCTCTCGGGAAGGTGATCGCCAAGCCCGAGGAGGCATGGCTACAAATCACTTGAGACAATTTATGACTAGTTGTGCAATGCTTTGCTCTTGATGTTAATTTCGGTTATTGTAGTTGGTTTTAGGTCTTTATTTCACGTTAGCGAACTACCATTGGTATCATTCTACCGTTCGAATTTCACATAATACTCACACTTCAATTCGTTATCTGCGCTATATAAGCGTGCTAATTCCAGGACTTTGACTTTAAAGATTGCTCTCTCGGAAAATGTATCGACGGAAATGCGTACTTTGATCTTGATTGTACGAATGATGACGCGTGGCCAGAGAGGAAGACCGCTCTAGACAAGAATTTAGGAAGCCCGAGAGCATGTCTCTGGACCATTGACGGGTTTACCAGGCAAATGAGCACCCCAAAGTGTGCCAACGCACAGGATAAGAGGTACAGCTCTCCTAAAGCTTCCGCGGATGAGCATGTTCCTAATCCAAGAGCAAGGGTCGTTCTGCCTCAACACCCTATAAACGCCGACGAGATCAGTGGACGACCTGCTCAAGCCCTCATACCAGCATCTCGGTCATCTCACTGGAGCAGGGTCATTGCAGCGTATGTGATCTCGAGAGAAGATACGAATAGCCGGGTGGCTCGGCGGTTCGATCGAAGCTTGGCGACTTAAGAGTAGGGGACTAGGGAGAGGAAAGAATGCAAAGAGATGAGGCCGCTGGAGCAGGAGTAGACTGTACTGGAGAGGGGAAGATTACACGACGTCTGCATAGATCCTGCATCTCCATCTGGGATCCACGGCGCTCTTGTGCTAGAAAGATACACTTCTGCTACAAGCGACCAACGTTGTTTCCCGACAACGTCACTCGGCCATTCCTAAACGATGGGCTCAAAGGAGTAGGTATGGAGCTTTTGCGGCTCGCATCCAAGGTAAATTGATGGACTGCCCGGTCTATCGATCAACCGCTACTCGACACACCGGGACATGATCTATTCGAACCATGAATGAAGCAAAGAATAAGAATGTTTACCTTGCTGCCTAGTTGCTGACTCGTAAATCGGAGGTACGTATTGGCGGCAGCCAGCAGCGCCAGACTATCAGTATCTCGTCTAAATTCTCCTTTAATATGATGGGCTACGCCATGAAATGTTGTATTCCCTATTGATCAGTCGTCCTCTCATACCTATAACTATGGATATTCCTTGAGCCGCTCTCTGTGCCTTTTCTGCCGGTGTCCTAAGCCTTCCCTTGGTTCACGAACAAGAAAACCCGGGGAACGAATGGCAGTGGATTGTACAATTGTAGGTGCGGTCTTTGATACATCGTGCTGGCAAAGGCTCGACATTGTCAGAATTTTCAACGATTGCAGAACAAGTCTGTGCATCGCCTGGTGTCGCCAGCAACGGTCAATATTTTGCTGAAGACTTCCTATATTAGGTGGCGTTTTCTGGGCTCCGGCCACGCAGAATCTCTTCCTGCTGAAACAGAGACAAGCCGGGCAGAATCCGTAAATTCGTTGAGAGAACACTGAACAATGAGTGGGCCGATCTCGAGGTCCTAGTCGATGGCGCTTTCAACTGTTTCGCTGCGGGCAAGCCCCCTCACCTAGATCTCTTTTGCTTGCTTTGGCCGGATTCTCTTGAATCCGTTTTGAATCTTGGTTGCTTTCGTCTGCCTTTCCCCACTACTACCGTCTGCCATCGACCCCGATAAGTGGCAAAGATGACCTTTGTTGATCGAAAGATTGTCTTAGGTCGCCAAGGAGATAATTTACTGCACATAAGAACGCCCGACCGATTGGATCCTACCTGCCTCTCTCAAATGCCAACTCGACGAGACCCAGTGTATGGGTGTCCAACCGGAACCCGTATACGAACGGATCGTGTCCGTTTAATGCGTATACGCTGGACAATGACTGTCAAGTCTTGTGGAGTTGCTGCAACCCAACACTCCGGTTATATTGGGTCTCTTCGTCGCATCAATCAGCCTCGTCCATTAAGGGACGATCGCTCTTCGAAATGAAAAGCAGCAGGCAACAAGGATGGTAGATACTGTGAAACAGTCGAGCTAGCTGATCTATCTGATTCGTCATCATACCCCAAGGACTAAGAATCTTGAAAGATTGAGCGCTTCAGTAGGTTACCTCTCGGTACCTGTCTCTATGCCTTTTGAGACGGGCATTAATTGGTACTTGCTTGTCGTTCAGAGGACTACTCATCTGCGCTGCGCCGATCCTAGCAGCTTATTCCTCGTCGCTATTTGGTAAATTCTATGATCAATATAGAGATTTATCAAAGGGCAGGGCAGCTATGCTGTTTCCTCTGCTTTCTGTATGCGCGAGAGATTTGCATTCAATATTTTCGTGGTCGTCGAGACATTGCTTGAGCAGGAACGAGGTCGTTCTGCTCTCTTTAGTATACCGCCAAGTGTACAGGTCAAAAGAAAGCGCATGGTCGTTGCGAATGTTCATCGTGCTTTTCATGTCACCTCAAAGAAAGCCAGGAGCTCGATATCATTGGAGATACGTCAAGCTAGGGATATAGTGAATGCGTATCAGATATCCCAAAGAAACCGAGAAGACCAATTGAACATGTGAAAATAGTCTTGAATCTCCCACCCTGCATGACTTTCTCGCTCTGCAGACCCTCGATAATGCTTGACGAGAGGTTCGAAATCTACCCGAAACTCACGAATGGATTTCGCCAGCCGATTTCGAGGTTCCTCTCCGTCATCTGTCGAATGTCCGGCAATGAAATTTCCTGTTTGGGATTGAAGCCACTTGATCCGGTTCCACGGTTGAAGTCGCTAGTGTGCTCGGGCTTCTTACACTACATGTACTTAACCCCACCCTTCCCCGCGATGAGGCTCGGTGGTCAGTGTCAGGGCAGCTATGATCGCATACACAGAACCCCTTCAAGCCTTCGGTCGCCAGCTGCATGTGAGGAAAATTTGTCCCATGTGATTGTTGAGTGCTCGACGCAAAGTCTTGTCGAGCGTATTCCCCACACGAGATAGGATTCATGAACGCCTTCTAGCGTGATGCCTTTCTTTCCTCGCCAAAGCGTGAAAGCGTTAAGCAGGTGTTCCAACGCATATAGATTGTCCTTTTCCCAGCCCAGGTCTACCCCTATCCAACATCGCTACCTTAAGACCTCAACCACCCTGCAGTCCCGGCCCTCGGGCCACCCGCCCCAAAATCCAGCTCGCCCACCCCCTCAACCGCCTTCCCAGGAAGACTCCAGCCTCCGCACGAACAACGCCGCCTCCAGCTACCTCGGCACCACGAAACGCCTCCCTGAATTCAACCTCGCCGACCGCGTCGTCATCGTCTCCGGCGCCGCCCGCGGTCTCGGCCTCACCCAAGCTGAAGCGCTACTCGAAGCCGGCGCCACCGTCTACGCGCTCGACCGCCTGTCTGAACCCTCCCCGGACTTCTACCGCGTGCAGAAGCGCGCGGCGGAGGAGCTGGGGACCACGCTGCACTACCGGCAGATAGATGTCAGGGATGTGGAGGGGTTGAATAAAGTTGTGGGGGCGATCGGCGATGAGAGGGGGAGGCTCGATGGGTTGATTGCGGCAGCGGGGATCCAGCAGGAGACGCCGGCGTTGGAGTATACGGCCGAGGATGCGAATATGATGTTTGAGATTAATGTCACGGGGGTGTTCATGACGAGCCAGGCGGTGGCCAAGCAGATGATAAGGTTCGGGAATGGGGGGAGCATTGCGCTTATCGCTAGTATGAGCGCGCATGCGGCAAATCGAGTGAGTAGTCTTCTGTTGCCGGTGGAAGGGGCGTGGGAGGTCGAGAAGGAGCTGATTGAAGGTCCAGGGCCTGATTTGTCCGGCGTATAATGCGTCCAAAGCGGCAGTGTTGCAATTGGCGAAGAATCTAGCTTCGGAGTGGGGCCAGTATGGGATCCGGGTGAACACGATCTCACCAGGTTATATTGTAACTGCCATGGTTGAAGAGCTGTTCAAGCGGTATCCCGAGCGGAGGACTGATTGGCCGGCACAGAATATGCTCGGGAGGTTGAGCAAGCCGGAGGAGTACAGAGCAGCAGCAATCTTCTTGCTTTCGGACGCAAGCTCCTTCATGACGGCGGCGGATTTGCGAATGGATGGGGGCCATGTGTCGTGGTGAGAATCGATAAGGCATACCAAAGCGTGCATTCGTCATGATTGTTGTTTAAATGTCGTTGAGGCATCCAGTCTTCGTCATCCAACTCCCATGCTAGCTTCCGCAACAACCCCCTTCTTGCCCAGCCTCTTCACAACACCATTCGCCAATCCCAGCTTTTGCTCGATATCCGTATCGGTCATATGCTTCTCATCCCGCATCATCAGCACCTGCCTCACGGTCATGACATCCAGAAATCTTCTGCCACCTCCACCTTCGTATCTGACCCTTGCAAATTCTGCTTCAGCTTCTTTGGCCAGATTCTCCCTCGCAGTCAATACTAAGATGGCCGGATTCTGCGAGGGATCTGGAAAGACCTGTTGATTTGAGTTTGAAGGATTGGTTAGTGGTGCCGCAGACGGAGAAGGTGGGAAACGGGAAGAGTTGGATAGAGTTGACGAAGGGGTTACGGGGCCGAGAGATCGGAGAGATGCGGCGAATTGGGGGTCGGAGGCGTCGAGATTGATGGCTTCATCGAAGTTAGCGCGGCGTCCATAATAAGTCCCCTGGGATATATCTTACACTCATCACGTGTCTTGCTAGCTTTGGGTTGAGGATGCACAGTTGGCCCTGCTGCGGAAGGTGGGCCGCCAGCTGGAGGCGGACGAGGGGGGGTGTTGGTTGTTGCAGGAGAGGCTTGTTGTGGGTACCTTCTTTTTGTTGCTGACGCGGCTGTTCGAGCTGCTTTCGAAGAAGAGGAGCCCATCACTGTAGCGCTGCAGCGTTAGACGAGTGCCTGGACGGTTGGCTACGTTGTTAACGATAAATAGTCGCGGCGGCGGAGATTTCACGGACATGACTTCAATGATCCTGCTTTCGTTCTGGGCACTCTCCGACCGGCACCACCGGGCCGTCATCCTCGGAAGACTGCTTTTTGGTGACAGGTAGGCAAGCGGTTGCTCATTGCAGTTGCACTCGGTATCGGAAGGCTTAATGGTTCAATTGGCATGAGGTCGAGTCAATCCGGTTCACCGTGAACAGGCATGACGTCCAAGCTTTGTACTCCAGCTGTAGAAATAACCCAGGTGGATCGGCCACCTAATTTTGCCTATCTACGCAAGAACAGTATTTTAGACTTATCTGAGACCCGCCAGTCTTCGTTGTTGGACCTCTGTCAGTGCTCTGCTCCCACTCAAGAAAGCGATCAAGCCAATGCCCACAGCTGCTGGTAGAGTTTGGAACAGGTTCCATGATGTATAATAGAGAAAGAACACTCCTTCCATTGCGACAATAGATAGCAAGAAAAGCGCGTGAGGAAGAGGAGAGCCTCCGAAGGCCTTCGACAGATGGTTCAAGTTAGCTCCGAGCGAGAGCCACTGCGGGACAGCAAATCAGTGTAAATCGACCTAACATGCTCTGCGGACTTACTGTGGTCAGGAGTACCGGTAAGGCAACAAGTACAGCAGCAGTAAAGACCAGTGTGATTATCTTCGGAGGGCTCTTTGGATCGGACTTGAAAGTGTGATGGATCTCAGGCAGCTTCCCGTAGCGCAGGGGCTTTCCTTGCGCTGCGACAGCAGCGCTAGAGTCCTGTTCGATGGAGAGATCAAAAGCATGGCTGTGGTAGGGCTGTGCCGAACCGAAAGATGCTATGATGAGAGACACGGCGAGAGGACCAGAAGCTGTAAGTAGTTGATTTGGAAGATCCTTTTGAGACTGAAGCAAAAGTCAGCCGCAGCCATTGACCGAACGGGGGGCTCCTCACAAGCTCAAGCTTTCCCTTCCCATTTTCCCTGACTGTTAAAGCGAAAGATGTATCTAAGCCGCTCTTTCGATCCTCAAGACGAAGAAACGCCTGATGGGGGCGTTTGGGCTTCTTGTCCTCTTTTGCGGTCAGCACCACCTTCAGAGTATCTGATCCTGACAATGTGACTAGCTTCGACAAGGCCTTATTTTCGAACAGCCTACATGTAAAACGATTCAGCTTTTGCTCTTGGAGCTCGCAAAGTGTAGAGCTTCGTACTTCTCTTTGTGACCAGCCCCTACCTCAGCTTTCTTCCCATGGAGTGACACTGTCGCGTCCTCAAAACCCCAAGATGATGCTGCGGCCGGTGATACCACACCCGATACCAATAGAACTTGCGCGATGATGCCTGCAGCTGGCCGCATGTTGTATGCTATTGCTCACTGTTGCTGTTGCAGACGAAGTTGACAGATGTTTAGACAACCCCTGCAGAGAAATCGCAGTCTCGGGCCGAGCAGTAAAGCCGACTGTGACTGCCAATTCGTTGATGATGGTCGAGAGACATCAATCATACATCCAAGTCTCAGGATTATAACATTGGTCGTCTTCCCATCTGATGTGGGTCTGTTTTGCTGCTCAGACTCTCCGGTGTCCCATTGTTTGGGTCATGGCTAGCGACTATGGCTCTAAGGGGAATGGTGCTTGGGACTTAGGGCTTCGCGGATGCGCCATTGATGGCTCCTCTTTGCACAACAGGTCATGAGCAACACTTCAACTCCTCTGTCCTCGATCACCAGTCTCAGCAACTACTTCTGCGCATGGCAGTCCTGTAGCTCGTTGTGCCGCCCCTGGCAAGGAAACCATCAATCGCTGTAATATAATCAATCATTGTGCTCAACACTCGTTGTCCTGGATTCGAGAATAGCCCCGGTCTCGGCAAACTCATGTCGAGGCCGCCCGCACACAGGGCCACCAGTCGATAGCCACAAATCTTAGTGAGTCTTCTCTCATACATATGCAGGGAGAACAAGTGTACTCCAAGCACAGAGATATAGAAAGTCTTCTAACTTTCATCAGAGCAGTCCCGAAACTAAGATACCTGCACACGATGAGTGGCCCGGCCGCGCAAGCCGATGAGGAGGTAGAAGACGCGAGTCCCCCAAGGAAGCGTATCAAGACGGAACAGCAGAACCAGGAAACTGTTATACTCAGCATCGAAACACTCGAGGAGGGAAGCATCGAGACATGTGTTCCAGACATTGAGAACCCTACCTCTCGTATCTGCGCTCGTCGTACTTCTTCGCCTTCATCTGGTCTTGGTGATACAGGTTCCTTGCCAGTCGCTTTGCCATCGCCTTCTTTGCATGGAGCCGCTGTGACCCTTCATGGTCTGTTATCAGCAAATGGCCGTGCCGTGGACACTTCTGACCTATGTACACGCCAGCCTTCATTAGGTGCCTCTATTACATCAGCGTTGTCAGATGACCGCCAGTTGTCTGTGAATTTCGCAAGTGCACCCTCTGACCCAGAAGAACTCGCACACTGGGTGGCCGAATGTATCAAGCTGTGCGTTTCAGAGGAAGTTGGCTCTGAGCCAGCAGAAGCTGGAAAACGGCGTCGCTCCCAGTCTCATGCTCCTGGTGCCAAACTCCGTGAGAAGAACGACAAAGATCGTACTCTCGAGGAACTGGCCACGCTCGAGAAGATTCGAGAGCTAGGCCGCATGCGAAAAGCCAATTGGCGAAAGGGCCAGACAGAAGCTAGTGAGTGTCTGCTCGCTGTACCCGGGAGTCGTCGAGAACTAATCATGCGATACAGACAAGAATAATGACTTGCGCTGCCGCGTTGCAAAGAGAGCCAAGGCCATCTTTGGAGCAGGGCTGTTTAGCGAGAAATCCGAATGGATGACTAACGAGTTTGCGAAGCGCAAAGAGAAACGTAAATTCAAAGAGCGTCGTAACTGTGAATCCCGGTTCACTGGCTTCGATCTTCCACTGGACCTGGGTGCCAAGCTTTTCAATGGTGGCAATGACGAGGTTGATGGCGAAGAAGTTAATGCCGCAGGAATTCTGTTAGTCAATACTTTGCATATCGTCACATCTCTCGAGGGTCTCCCCTCCAATGCAGATGCAGCCTATGCATTGAAAGCGGCGCTGAATGATCCTGAGCTCGGTACTCAACCTTTTGTGAAAGCTTTTGGTATCCTGAGTAAGGATCTTAGCATTGTTTCTGCGATCGTAGCGCCCTCTGGACCCTCGTCTAAGGCCTCGTCGAAGGCCTCTTCTCGAGCCCCGTCTAAGGTCTCTCCTAGAGCCCCGTCGAACCCACCAACTAGTAGGCCATCTACCGCCATGAGCGTTGAGTCTAATTACTCAAGTCGTGCCAGCAGTATTGTTGCAAGGGCAAAGCCGCATGGGGCTAGACTTACCTCTGGCATTCAAGGCAGTTCGTCTCCCGCAGCGCACCGATTTCAACTTCGAGGTGGCATATTTCTGGAAACTAATGTGCTGCCAGATCGGGACGGCAAGCTGCAGGCTATTAGTACCGCGATCGAAGTCTTGGAGCAAATGGTCGATGAAAATCCGATGGCTCGTTTTCCGCCCTTTGGCAGGCCACCGCCCGCATACGTGACTCCATATGAGACACCGTACAAGACGCCTTATGAGACACCATACCCTAACAAGGCTCCGGGTCCGAACCAAAATATCAATACGAATGGCAAAGCCTCGCAAACTACTACTAGCCCCAAAGCGACAAGTGAATCTAGTCCCGCTGATGGACAATCAGCGCTTGGGCTCGATAAGGAGGCCTTTACTAGTGACGCAACAGATGCCAAAGGATGCGGCAAGCCAACGAGACTCGAGGAAGAACAAGCGGATGTCCTGCTTCGCTTTGCTGGCGTTTGCTCGCTTTCTGACGTCGATGACGACAATGAGACCCCTGATACACACCATACAAGCAATCTCCAGCCAGATACCGATGTTGAGGCGATAATTGAGCATATTTACAAAGTCTTGGATAGCCGTGATGCAATTGGTATTTATCTCTTTTCCCTCGACATGTCAAGTAAAGGAACATTGGCTGACATATCGCACTTAATAGCTGGGACGGCGCAAGGAGTAGCTCTCCGATCCGTGATTAGCGACATCGGAATCGTGAAGAACACGATCATTCCCCATGAGCAGAGCGCAGCAACCGCACTTCTCTACAAGCTTCTTTCCATTCGTGCTCAAGGGTCCTCTAGGCTCGCTGCTGGCATCTTTGCAACAGCCCCAGGTGGCGCCTTTGGTCAGTATCAGGGTAACGTCGTGCCTCAACACCATGGCGGTGCTTTTCCGCACCTTCTCAAACATCCTGGCGGCGTCCATCATTACCATGGCAGCATCATCCCTCCACCTATTGATTTAATCCCCCACCCTGGCGGTGTTTTCACTTCTCCTCGCTACCCTGGCGGTTATTTTGTTCCCCACAACAGCGGCTTCTTTCCTCCACCTCCGCCACCACCGGGTACTCTGGGCGATGGGTCTCGTAGCAATCCCATAATACTTCCAAACCCAGTGCCACATCCGCAAGCACGACACTTCGTTCCTTCCAGTATGCTACCCCCTCCAATCCCTCTCCGGATAGGCACAGCTCGTGGCAGAACCGTTGAAGAAGCAAAGAAAGTCAGAGATTACGGATTTCCTCCCCTTCCCGGATCTCGGCCAGGCGGAAATCCACTGGAGACGAAGAGAAAGTTGGGGGAGTGAACATGACCGCAGCCGTTCTTCACCTTTTTTCGATACTGTATTCACAGATTGCAGGATATGTGGCAGGCGGAATGCTTACGATGTTGCATAGCGATGGAGCAAATAAGGTACCCATGGCCGGGAACCTCGGGATTCAATGGGATGATACCCCTTGACTGCGACCGGATCAATGCTCGTTGCACTTGTATACGAGATGCTTTGATGAGTTAACACAGATTGTGGCGTCAAAGTTTGTAACATAGACGTCATTTGCATAAATGCTGTAGCAATAGCTAGGCTCTTCGAAGCATCGAATCGGAATCAGCACGTGCATAACACCGTCAGTGTAACAAGTTGGCATGCAGTAACCCCATACGCCCTATGATATATACAGCTTTGCATCCTGAGGTTTCTCATTTTTTGCACTAACACAAGACTACTGAACTTGAAGCGTTGTTGAACTAGAAGCATTGCAAGTGCAGGAACACGCATATCCTGAAGACCAGATCAAGTGAGGAATCCTCGAATTGCTTGGATGTGGCACACCATGTTGCTTTGCCAAGCATCTATCGAAGTCGGATCAGGCTCGATGATAGAGTATGTGATGCCATTTCGAGACTGTGAGGTAGCATATTTCGTACATGATCTTTTCAGCAATGGCCTTCCTCGCCCAATCCGGCATGTGCACATTGTCAGCCCGTCCTTTTCGAGCCTCAAAAAATGAGGCGTTAGGGTTCGCTTATATGCTCATTCAAGAATTAGCTCATGTGGCCCGAACAATCACCGATAAGGTACTTCCACAACCTTACCTTACGCTCGTAATTCACATGTTTCCCAACAATTAGTGACAACAATCTGACGGAACAACGTAATACTTAAAGTATCTCGCGTATCATGGATACACTTCTGCAGGTCGCAGCGTCCAAGAACCTGGTTTTTGGCTTTGAGTTCTATATAGAACTCACTGCAAAGCCCCCCATCCTCGGGCCACGGAGCTGTTGTTGACCGGATCGCAATGCCAGTAGAGAATGGCATTCCGCAAATTGAGATATCAAATGGCAATGGAAAAGAAAATGCTCGCCTGACGAATGATCCAACCTTGGCTCGCTCACCGCAACCATACCAGCGACGGAAAAACGGCATCTCTGATGCCACCTTGAGAACGAATCATACAGGACTTCAGTCAAGCAGAGCGTCGAATGAAGCTATCGAAGGCTACCCTACCGCACAGCATAGCATTCTAGAGCTGCGCGTGAAGAAGCAATACCCCACGTCACCCAGTGATAGCGGCACAGAAGCTGACGATGAGAGTGGTGTGGTTCTGAAAGGGTTACCAGCGCCGCCCATCAGATGGCGGAAAGGTTTAAGGGAGAACGAGGGGCATGGTACAGGAAGCCCGCTGCTCACACCATCATATCTCGACGACGACGAGCGGAGATCGTTCATAGAGTGCCAGTTGCAGGGGAACCCAACGCTTCAAGACTCGGCTCTGAAGAATGAGGAGATCCTGAGGATCAGGCAGAAGTTCACGAGACGGCGGAGAGCAGAGCTCGTGCGCAGAACGTCGGAAACTATATTGCTCGGAGTGGTCGGCTATGTAACCTGTGGCATAGACTTGATGCGTCTACGAAAGACTATGACACCGGGTAAAGCCCTTCTACTTCTTAGCCAAGATCTCAGCTAACGCAATTGCAGAGGTCCTAAGCCATATGGGTGTGGTCTTAGCCATCTATCTCTCATACCCTTTCAGACTATTGTATCGTCACATGTCAGAGAAAAGCAATCAGTCACGCCCCTGGAGCTTTCTTCGCATACCTGCAGCATTCGACCCAGCTACTCTGCTCTATCCTGTGTTCCTCCCACTATTCGTCGCCCTGTCCGTGGCGTCGTCATATCCTGCAGTACTGGTAACGAATCTCATTCTTAGCATTGCCTCTATCCCGCGGGCGATATTGCCGGTCCACGACGACTTTTTGGGACACAGCGCATTCCAGTGGATGGCTTCTCTTACGCCGTTAGTGGCATCTCAGTCTTTGGGCCGTCATTCGATTAACAATAGTCAAGCCGTGGCTCCATTACCTTGCCCCGAAACTCTGACGTTGCTTTTTCCTCTTCATCAAGCCCTGTTACCCACTCTTGGATATCTTACGACCACAAGTCTATTACCAGCAGAATTACAGTTGCTTTCAACAGCCATGGTCAACTTGCTTTTATTATCCGCATCGCCTCAGGCGTTGATTCTGCAGTCGCTGCTCTGGATCGGCGGTGTCGCTGTTTTCATGCTTTGTGGACGCGTGCTTCGTTGGGGAGTTGCCCTGGCACGAATCCCAAGTTGGCGCTTCCGTCATCCTCGTCTTCGATCACGTGACGGTTTTGTGCTATTGTCCGCAATTGACGACTGCTTTCACAGACGGTTAGGCAGATGGGTCTCGTCAGTTAACGAGTCTGAAGAATCATCTGGTGAAGGAAGAGACTGTACAGCGAACGACTCTGTCTCCAAAATCAGGCCGAAAGAGCCAAGGTTGGCAGTCCCAGATAGCTACACCACAATACCCCCACTCGACGGCCGGAGTCTATTGCCAGCTCAAGGTCAAGTTTCAGGCCTTCATTCGGACCTGAGCTGTGTGCCGAAGGCACCTCAGACCGTGAGAAGGTCGCAACGCAGATACACACTGCCGTCTTACATAGCGGCTCCTGCTCGAGCAGATTCTCCGAATGGGTCTGTGCCATTACGAAAGGTGCGGTCTGCGCCTACTCGACCGCGAATGTTCACGTCAATGACGTGGGCGCAAGCGACTGCCACTAAATGGCTCTTTGCGAGTTACGTATATGTTACAGTGATTGCAACCATTGCGTGGCCCATTCGAAAATATGTCAGCCACAAAGCTTTAGGTGGTCGTGAGCCTGTAGGCTGGGCCATAGGTTATCTTCTTGGTCACGTGCCGTTGTTCCGGTACTACGTTCTAAGCAGCAGCAGTTTCGAAGATTGGGTTCCGTTACCAGAGCCATATGACATCTATGACAATTCCGCGCAACCGGACTGGGCAATTGTACTAGATCGTCGCCTTCAAGGCGCTGCGAATACAAGGCTAGTGGTATGCATATATTGTCTCGGATCGATTGCAGCTGGGATAGCAGTTGTTTTCCGGCTGAAAGACTATGTGGAAGTCGACACACGCCGCAAAGTCTTCCACGGAATGATGGTCCTCATGTTCCTGCCCACCGCTTTCGTCGATCCTGCTTTCGTTGCTCTCGCCTTTGCAATCATCCTGGCCGTCTTCCTCCTTTTGGATCTCTTTCGTGCCTCGCAGCTACCTCCTCTCTCGAAACCGTTGACGGCGTTCTTGGCCCCATATGTGGACGGGAGAGATTACCGTGGGCCGGTGATTGTCTCCCCCCTTTTCTTGCTCATCGGGTGTGCCATGCCGTTATGGCTATCTCTCGCTGTTGTTGACAGAACAGGACAGCCGCCTTGGGAAGGCTGGGAAGCCTCCCGGCGAGAGCTCAGCATGGTCAGCGGCGTCGTATGCGTGGGGATGGGAGATGCGGCCGCGTCACTTGTTGGGAGGCGGTTTGGCCGCTGTCGCTGGTGTTGGAGTGGTGGCAAGAGCCTGGAAGGAAGCCTCGCATTTGCACTGGCTGTGATACTTGGACTGTCTCTTGGAAGAGCATGGCTTCTTCTTGGAGGCTGGGCTGGCGACAGTGGAGACTCGTGGAGCGTGACGGTGGGTAAGGCGGCTGTAGCTGCGACTGGAGCTAGCTTGACCGAGGCAGTATTGACTGGAGGTAACGACAACGTGGTGGTGCCCATTATCCTATGGCTACTAGTTCGAGGGCTGAGGATGTAATACCACCATGTACTTTGCTCGATTTAGCGTTGGCGTTGAGGGGGACGGGACTTTGCACTCGTTGCGAGCGGGGCCTCGAGTTGCTGGCATGAGGTGGCGATGAGCACATGACGCGGGCGAATGCATTGTTGAATATGCCTAGAGCTGCACTGCGGGCTGCACGAGCAATAGATGGACCTACCAATGATACCTTACCCTTTCTACAGCCTAGCGAGAATACTCAAGAGTTGAAGCAGGCAGCAACACTACAGTAGACAACATGGTGGACTCGAGCCTTGTCCGCGCCGGCTGGTTTTGAGGTTGTGCAGTGATTCTGGATCAACAACTGTAAGGGCGGCCACAACCAGGTACCGTTTGTTTGAGCTGTGCCCGCATCATATTGTAGGGCCGAGGCCAGAGCTGTCACTTTTGCTAAGGAGTCGAGGCCAAGGGTCCGTTATCACTCGTACCTTACTTGTACTTGGCCCTCTTTAGCCAAGATTCTCATCGATCTATGGGATGCCAAAGTGCTCGATAAGACTCTACTTATCTGATCATAGATGAGTAAGTACAGAAACAGAACGGAGAAGGCCCCGACCTGAAGAGAAGAGCAGTGGAATGATCGACGGATGCCCAGACAGCTGCTATCGCCCCTGTTATCGGGTCTTGGCATCGCTCAGGGTCATAGTCCCCATTACTTGAACAAGCGCCTGACTCCCAAAGAGCGTCATTCAACCGGCGTATAGTCCTCTGGAGTGATTGCAGTGCCCTCGAGCTTCCCCATTCTTATCCTCATCTTCACCCGACATTACACGACTGTCTTTATCAGGTTCGCTTCTTGAGCACTCGCTTTCCGTCCTTTGAACAGCTCCCCGACGTTCCTGGTACGACTACTCTGCAGAGAGAGTCACAAGCCTTATCCCCTCACACCTGACTGCCCATCACGCCTGAGGATCAGTCAATCGCATCGTTTTGGGGCTGTTGATATCATTGTCCGGGAAGCCCCTGCATCACGCAACTAGGCTTAAGACCTAGTAACCCAGCCCTGTCGTTCAAACAAGACCTCTGACAACATCCATCCACCATCCGAACTCACAAACAGCAACTGTACCAAATGTGCAACTCGATAACAGCCACGCTATATCCGCACCTTCAGTGGTAGCACTTACCGAGCTTGCGCGTCTGGGCGGTGGGTATCAGCTTGAAGAGGACCACTCGAAACGGTCCCCCAGCCAGGATGGCTTCCGAACAAACGGCGCCCTCGAGCTCGAGGCGCTCGGGGGACACAGGTCAAGGAGAACTAAAAGTCGGAAGTTTCAGAAGACTTGAAGAGATTGGGAAAGGGTCTTTCGCCACAGTCTACAAGGCCTCGTACTCTGTAAGCAGCTATCTCACTTCCGCGGTGGAGCAACGAGAACTACCCATAGCAAGGACCTTTCGGGTCACTGAGTGCCTGATCATGCATTATCCCTTTTGAAAATATATATACTGATAAGATGTCTTCAAACAGAAAAAGCCCGGCTACGTTGCCATCAAGTCGGTTGACATGAAGAAGCTCAACAAAAAGCTGAAAGAGAACCTGTACTCGGAAATCCATATCCTAAAGCGACTCCATCACCCACATATAGTGGCTCTGATCGATTGTCAAGAGACGACTGCACACATCCACCTAATCATGGAATTCTGCGAGCTGGGAGATCTCTCCTACTTCATTAGGAAGCGCGATACCTTAGGTCGCCACGACACCACCGCAGACATGATCAAGAAATACCCAAACCCTGCAGCCGGCGGCTTGAACGAGGTTGTAGTTCGACACTTTCTCAAACAACTCGCGAGCGCGTTGGAGTTCCTCAGAGAGAAAGATTTCATTCACCGCGACGTGAAACCTCAAAACTTACTATTGGACCCGTCACCAGAGTTCTATGCCAACGCCAATCCAGAGACCGTCCCTTACGCTGCACATGCCAATTCCCTAGTGCCTGCCACGGGCATTAGCTCTCTACCGACCCTTAAGCTTGCAGATTTCGGCTTTGCTCGCTCCCTGCCGTCTACCTCACTAGCGGAGACATTGTGCGGCTCTCCTTTGTACATGGCTCCGGAGATCCTTCGCTATGAGAAGTACGACGCCAAAGCGGATCTCTGGTCGGTCGGAACCGTCACGTTTGAGATGATGGTAGGAAAGCCGCCCTTTAGGGCTCAAAATCATGTAGAATTGTTGCGCAGGATAGAGAAAGGCGATGACCGTATCAAGTTTCCTGAGGAGGTCGTCATCTCCGAGGCTATGAAGCGGCTCATACGAGGACTGCTGAAGCGTAACCCAGTAGAGCGAACTAGCTTTGCCGACTTCTTCAACAGTCCCGCGATCAAAGACGAGATTCCAGGACTCGTCGGCAACGACAGGCCTATCAGACAGCTAGAGCAGGAGCAAGAACTTCAATCATCCAAGTCTTCCGGTCAACGTCAAGCTACGCCAGAATCTGAACGCCTACCCAAAGACGATAGGATCAGCAAGGCGGACGCGTCCGGCACTGTCTCTCAGGCTCCTCGCAAACCAAGCCCCCTTTCGCAACCGAGCACGGTCGGAACAGCCAATCCAATCATTCGTCGCTCCTCGGGTACAACTCCTTCTGCCATTGCTCAGCAGGCACGTAGGGTGGAACAGCGTAGTGAACCCACAAAAGGTGTTCAAGAGTCTCGTGACCGTGCTCCGCAGGCTCGCCGCCCCAGTATGGTCTCTCACGCTACCGCTCCGGCTCGTCAAGACCTTCAAATCGGTGAACGAAGGAACAATCAAGCAGCAGTCGTGCAGAGGCGTTCCAGCCGCGACTCCTCATCACCGAAACAATCAAGCCCGTTGCAGCATGTCTTGAATCAAGATATGGCCCTCCAGGAACGCGATCACCAGGTCAAACGCGAAGTCCGCGAAGCTCGTGAGCGGGCTGCTCAAGATGTGGCCTTCGAGCGAGATTATGTGCTTGTCGAGAAGCGGGCTGTTGAAGTTAATGCTTTCGCAGACGAGTTGGCAGCCAGCCCTAGGATCCACGCAGGCATACAAGCTCAGCAAGACGCACAGCGAGGTGCTATGGTGCGTCGTGCCACGACGCAAGGTTCGCCTACTTCCACGACAGGTGCCCAGATCACGCCGTCACGCGCTCTCCAGATTGCGTCCGGAAAACGACCGGAACACCGTAGGCAAAGCTCCTATGATCGTAGAGTCCGTGATACAACTTCCGCCACGTCAGCGATTTCCAAAGCAATCAATATGGCCAGTGGACGGTTGTTCAGTATGGGCTTCTCGCCACCTTTAAGTCTCGGTCGTGGCGGGCCTTCTCCGCCAGCATACAATCCTTTCCCTGCATATGCCATAGCTCAGGGAAGTCTTCCGATGATTGGAGATGGTACCAAAGCGCAAGGACCAATGAGTGAGGATGTCAAAGTCTTCCACCTGGTAGAGGAGGGCGCGACAAGGAGCGATGTGGTGTACTGCTTTGCAGAAGTGAAGTATAAGCAGTTGATCCCTCTTGCACCTTCAACGCATCAGGGGCTTGGCATTCGCCAGGCTAGTACCTCAGGAGACGAAGGCGACATCAACGACCTAGCAGATGATGGCTTAACGGTTGATGCAATCGTTACATTATCTGAAGAGGCACTGGTGCTCTATGTTAAAGCACTGGCTATACTGGATCAGGCCTTGAAAGCTGCCGGAACGTGGTGGTCGCGTAAGAACCGTGGTGAAGTCCCCGAATCTGCTTCCCCACGTACTCAGGCAAGCCCGGCTAGCAAGTCCAGCTCGGACAGTCGCATCATTAGTGTTGTGCAATGGCTCCGCAATCGGTTTAACGAGGTGTGCGAAAAGGCAGCATATGTTCGTTTGAGACTCACCGAAGCGCAAAAGCAGCTGCCAGCAGATCATTCCAGTCACCCCAGCAATCAACATGCGGCATCTAGCTCTGCCACAGGAACAAGCAAGTCCGCTGAAGATTTCTATGTGTCGAACGGTCTGACTGCCGAGAAACTGATGTACGATCGGGCATTGGAGATGAGCCGATCCGCTGCCGTCAACGAGCTTGTAGGTGAGGATTTTGCCGGCTGTGAAATTGCCTACGTGACTGCGATCAGAATGCTGCAGGCAGTGCTTCAAGATGATGAAGAGTCATATGACATGAAGCCTACATCATCAGAACGAGAAGCAAAGGCTTCAAAGTCGGGCGATGAGTCTGTCAACGTGGTGGAAGCGGAGGATAGGGAGGTTGTGCTCAAACGTAAGCTAGTACCTAACGTTGTGTTGACACTGCTTGACGCTAACGGATGACCAAAGTTGTCACCAGCATTCGTACAAGACTTACAGCTCTCAAGAAGAAGATGGAGGTCATTTCGAAGCGCAACAAGTCTATGGCTGCACAGATTACACCTAATAAACCTCCTCCGAATCCGATTACGTCTCCTGCACCCGCTGTTGCAAGCACACCGCCACGATGATTCCCTTATAGCAGATCTACATCTCCATTGATAATCATCAAAGCTCTGGCATTGAATGTACTAGACGCCGTTGCGTATCTTACCATCAACGGGGGGGTGGCCACCATCGAGCTCGCAGTTGCCTGTACAACACGGTCTTTGGCTCAAGGTTCGTGGCTCGTCCTTTTTGCCCATTGAGGCTGATCCAGCCAAGCTTTCTTACCATTACAGTACGGCTAAAGGGAGGCGCAAGGGTCTTTTACTAAGCATACGACGTGCTATTTCTACCTTTTGTTCTCTCATCTCTCTACTTCTTTCGAAATCGTTGCACATGGCGCATGCAGAGGATCACATGCCGGCACTACTTTACCATCGGATATCAGAATGTCAGAGGGCGTTGGATGGGGGCCTGATCTAGTGCTAGCATTTCTGAGCGAGGGTGGCATACGTAGGATAGGGGGTCTATCCAGCTCATTACGATGATTCCCATGCCAGAACCATTGCATTGTGGCGCGGGCGGAGATCATATGGCCTGGGTTGGATGAAGATACCAAATGGCCGTGCAACGGCGTTGTGTGTACATAGCATTCTTCAGATACCAGAAACGAATGATGTTTTATGATGCCACAGAATCTCGACGCGCCTCTAGATCAACGTAAATTTTTTGAACCGGAAGCCGTATTTACATCTTTTGAATTTTCCTTATCATACAAAAACTCAGGCCCCTCAACGCACCCTCCTCCAGAAGCATTCCGCCCCTCACACTCCCCACCCAGTCTCCCCTCAAGCCTCTCTCAACTCCCGCCAATCGGTCCCATATCGACCAAGCCTCGTATCACCCAGACCCGATGACCATCCTCAGCGCCACCTAAACCCCACGCTCTCACCCCCGCAACCAAGCCCACAAAGCCCACATTCTTCCCATACTCGCCTTCCCCTATCCAACCCTCAACCCTCCCGCCCCCTTCCGCCTCCCACAAACCTTCCCAAAATCAAGCCGTCAAAGCTAGTGATTCTCACCCCACCTCATCCCCCTTCCCCCTTCCCCCCTCTCCTCCACCCCCACCCCCACCGGCGCTAGTTTCTTTCGCTCCTGCCCGAGCATCACTACCAAGATCTCAGCCACTGACCCAACCAATCATTATAGAGAAAAGTAGAGGGGACTAACAGCGCTGGTAGAGAATATAGCTTGTGACGAGTAGGATCGGGAGGGCGACCATTGTGGCGAGGACTCTGGAGGGGAGGGGGGGTTAGGAGGGCGGGGGTGTGGAGGGAGGGACGAGGGGGAGGAGAGGGGATGAGGGACGCGGGGAAGGAATCATGGGAGCAAGGAGGAAAGGGAATGAGAGACCAGGGAGGGGGTTGGACAATGGGGAAGCGCGGAAGAAGGGAAGAGGAATGGCATAATTGGGAAGCGCGGAAGAAGGGAAGAGGAATGGCATAATTGGGAAGCGCGGAAGAAGGGAGAAGGCCATGGAGGAGAGAGTGAACGGGGAAGGTTGAAGGGAAAGGGTGATGACGGACCTTCGTTCCGCGGCTTTGTAGCCTGCCGGTAGGGCACCTGGTTTCCGCTGTACTTTCGCGAAGGAAGAAACCTCGTCAGGTGGTGGGGAGGGCGCTTGCTTGGTTGGGGCGGGTGGTGCGTAGGGTCGCGATCTGGGCGCTGGTTGGGACCCGGGAGGTTGCCGGCTTTGGATGGCGAGATTTCGAATCCTGGGTCTAAAGGCGGAGGATGGTAGGGTTTTGCGGACGAGGGCCCGGGTGAGAAGGGAGAGGGGTCTCATTGTTGTATATTGTTTCAAAGGTTGTTGCGATCTCGGGTGGGGATTGAGTGGTGGGATGGCATGAGTCTCTGTTTCAAAGGTTTCGATGAATATACTCCGTTAGCGTGTACTTTATATGTGAATGATGGAGTCACGAAGTCGACTTTACTCTGAGGACCCCCAAGATCCAATGCTTCGGTCCGTTGTCACGTCTTTTCGTGACGGCTTCCAGGAAAGATGGAGAGAAACCTGAATGCGGCTAGTGTAGAGATTGTACCGAGGTTTGTCCGCCCCCTTTTTACGAGGAAAGGGGGTTTTCCTTCTCCGGCCGTGTGAAAGTCCGGCTTCTTTGTTTTGGAGTTTGTGCTTGGCCTTTTGCCATTGATACATGGGGGGACTATCGTGGTCTGTGGAAAATGACTCGAAAGGTACAAGGGAGTCGTAGGCTACTGGATTAGAGTTCTTGGATGTCAATGTTGGGTTCAAGCATGAAAAACAATGCCCGAGCAGTTGGACGGTAGCGTTTGTCAGACTTTCTGCAGAACTATGGGCTCACTAGGTCACTATGCGCTCAGAACCATGTATCTAGGTTTCCCGAGTAACGGCCACTATGTTTAAGTCCAAAGCCTTCGCTTGTATATAGTCTTAAGTAGCCTGCTGAGGAGGCACTATGTCAGTACTCATCTACTCAGCTATCGTCGCACCATCATATTCCTTCTCGAGTTCGTTCCCAGGCGCAGGTTGGAATGTCAGCTTCATCTCGAGCCCCCTTCGCTGGTCCCACTGTAGCCATTCGGCCTCCCGCATCGAGTGAAGAGATTTTCCAGAACAGCCTGGCTTGCTGGAATGTTCTTCGTATTTCTCCACGACTGCTGCTGCTTCACCAACGGTGGACTTAAGTGTATATCACCGTTCTGCGGTTGGTTCTCCCCTTGACTAAGGCTGAAATGTCAGAGTCTGGTCGTGTTGCCGCAGTGACTGGTATTATTGCCAAATGTTGGCTATTCCGTCGTGTTGCAGTAGGATGGGAGGGGCAATACCCAATCCTTTCGGGATGTTGGATAGAAGAAAGCCGCTGCCCCAGATGATTGTCTGACCGTGGTATTGGGGAAGAGGCTGAAAAAGTAGTTGTCGGCCCCAAGTCGAAAGACCCTGAAGAGAATATGCTATATTTCGTAGACCAAAATGCATATTCGCGAACTGAGGCAAGAAGCTCCTAGGAGACGAATGGGAACTATCTCATGATGCTCTGAAACCTGAAGCTGGGGTTGAGTGAGAAATCGTCGCTGGCAGGAAGTTCGAAGAGGAGACAAAACATCTCTTAATACACTTAAGAATCATGAATTCTGTCACGGTGGATCTTGTTCTACGGTGTCCTTGCGTGCTACAGCACGAGATGTTAGAAGCTTCGCATGGCCAAATAGAGGAGACTTAGACCAAGTGAATTTAGCATAGATGGTGCTTGGAATAGAAGCGTCTGAAACGGCAGCCATTAGCCGTCGCTAATTTTGGCCCATTCGTTCATATAGAGTCAGGAACGGTTGAGGACCGAGCGGAATTTCTGCATCAAATTTAGCCACAATGCAGGTACTTCAAGTCGAGAGACAATCCGTGCCGCTACATCAAATGAACAGGAGAAGTGCATGGGATGCAGAACGGGTCGTGCCTCGCTCAGGTACAAGCGACACAAGCGCGCAGAGAAAGCCCACACGATAGTCGAGATCATACTTATACCCAACGAGCACTACGCATCTTTACTTCCCCCTTGAAATCGCTCTGATAGTTCCCACCAGCAGATTTCGGGTCGCGAAAACGCTGTACTTGTTGCCGGACGATTCGTCTTCTTCCCTTGGTACCTTCTATTTTCCCTTTTCTGAAACGCTGTCATTGACAATTGCCATGTCGCTTGGACGCGCATCTTAACTCAAGTGAGCCGCCTTTAGCTATAGTTTGCGCACGAGTGAATTGATTACATGTCGTCTGGACTATCAAAACATGGAGTCGCGCCTCGTTCAGCAACACAATGGAAGTAGCTATCATGGTCAAAGCAATGCTTCCCCAGCGATTGGGCTTTTTACCTGTTCGTATTCCGTATGGATTTAGAATACTGGTTAGCTCCAGTGTCACGCTCGTCAAGACATCACTCGTAACATTCTCGTTGCTGGTCCTCGTCTTTCATCCTTAGCTGGCGCAACACTTGCACCGGCAGTACTCCGCTCGGTCGCGGAGAGTTGAAGAAACATATCTTAGACGTCCTTAATCCGGTGCATCAAGCGACTATGCCAAGCAACTTTCACCCCAAACCGTGTCAGAGTAGGTTAGCCAACCAGCTCGAACATGTTACGCGTTATTTCTTCATAGCAGGTGACTTTGAGAAGCAAGGGTGAGAGCGGTATCTGCATAGGTACGTCGCAGCCTTCCAAGACTACCCCGATCCGCTCGAGTCAAATGTCAACAGGTTGTGCAGTCTGATTCCCTCGAGTACAGCCTTGACATGCTAAATATTTAGCAAAGTTCCCAGCTCAAAGAGTAATCTTGATCCGATCTCTTGTTACCACGAGTTGCCAGGTTCCCACGAAAGTGTACGCCCCACCAGTCGATGATTCTTGACAAGTCTGTAGAATCTCCGTTGCGTACAAGAGCATATGGGCCGCAGTGATCTTGACTCGGCGGTCCTTTCGAGACGGTGATGATAACATAATGACACACGGGTCGTGACCATGGCGAAACCGCCACCCGTTCGGCAAATCTCTTTCCTCATACGCATCACCACGTTCGACCAGCTTGGCAAATAGTGGTTGGCATAAATTCTCACTGACTGTAGAGGGTTGGAGGTGGTAGCAATCGACGCCAAGGAAATTGCCCGGGCCGTAGGTAATGTTTCGCGTCCGTGTCGTTGCTGCTGCCTCGGGACTGGTGGTCAGATCATCTCTTGCGAGAGATATGGGCCTGTGGATGTTGGCAGGCACAAGAGGAGTAGCGTGATTCGTAAAGACGAGAACAGAAACGATGAGAAGAAGCGTGAGTGATGAAAGCCTTAGAGACATACCTCTTGCTACACACTTGAAAGTCTCTTAGCTTGTATAAAGTGCAGAGTTGAAAGTTAAGACTACCGGCGACATGCGCGAAATACGTAGGTCATACGAGTAGACAAGAAAGCGTCGCGAAGAACTAGAAATTTTGCAAGCGATCCGCTCATATCATCTCTAAGTTGAGACATATTTGGGAGTCTTGACACCAGCGATTATTCGACTTACAAGCCCTACTATATTACCAAGGCCCGACTTGATAGAGGGATACTCCGGCACACCAGCCCCTGTTCCAAAAAGATGAAAAAAATTCTTTCAAGTGTCAAACTCATTGCGAGTGCAATGATCATCGTCGTAGTCGCAGAAGACTGCTTCGGTGATGAAGGTTAGAGGGCCGGCGGTTAAGGACTAGCTTCTACAGGCGCCAAGAGCCCTCAGGATTCGTTATATCCGGTCTCAAGCCAACCCAATTTCATAAATTATGGGCATTAGCAGTGCTACGTGTCGGTCATGCTAAGTTTCCACAACTTCACGATCATACCGATGTCCTTCCATCACCGCGATAAGGCTAAAGCCCACCTTAGTCCTTGGGCGGCCGATTAATCAGCCAGGGGTTTCGGTATACATCATTCTCCGCTCCGTCGACTCTTGGTTCATCATCGGCTTCCTGATGTGGTTCGCAACAGTCCACCGTTACTGCAGTCTCGCCTACAGCCGCGACCTACCTCATTCTTCTTCGACCCCTATGAAAGCTATCAGCAGATGCACTTACTCCAGCGCGCGAGACAAGCGCAAGCCTACGTAGAAGCCAACACTTAATCGATCTGATTGCCTCCCTCGGAGGTAGCCCCTTCAATACTCCTTGGCTTAGCCACTATCGCACGCTCACAGGAATAGTATGTTGGAAACACTGTCGGCTTCCTGCTCGAAGGCCTTTCCGAGGATGAGCGCAACGAGATACACCTCCTCGTCTTCTTCGCAACAACAGATCGCCAGGATTACCGTATCAATGATGAACGCTGGCTCAAGAAGGTTGCCACCACGAGTTTTGGATACATTGACAACAAGGTGGTTATAGCGCAGCTCAGGTCGTTCGAATAAAACTACCAATCATGGAACAAGTCAACGCATGACTATAATTATCTGCTCAAGAGATGCTTCAATAAGGGCGCTAAATGAATCATGCTCATTGAGAACGCTATTCTTGCCAAGGCAAGATGGTACGCTGAAGCGACTACCGCACTGAAGGGGACAGAACCACAGAGGGCGCATTTGGAATGGTGATACCTCAGGCTCTTCTACACCGAAAAGCTGTTTGGCTGGCACAGAGAGGCATGGCCGAAACATCTAGGGTGATTCTTCCTTCTTTTCCTAGTCACAGCTGCAGCGTTGATCGGCGTTCGAAGCTGCTCCCGTTGCCTGAAAAGGCACATTTCTTATCATACCAATGCTCTGCTTTGCTGCTTCTGCGTATCTGCGGCTATCGCATTCTGTTTCATGGCTGGTAGGGTCTCTCCGTAACCTCTTCCCCCTGGCCTACAGAAGATGGACGACTTTGTCTGCCGCTCCCAAGGCCTATTTCTCTCCTACGAGATGGTTCCTTGTGCTATGGAAAGTTTGCAGCATGCCACGGATCAGCGATACTACATCGATATCATACTGGAGAGATGGGGCGACGCGCAACGTCTGCCGCGTTTTGCCTTGGTTCCTCCATTGCTACAGCATGTCGGAATCCAATGCTCAGACGGCAAGATTTAAATGAAGGTGCCGTTAGTATGTGTCATTCTGCATTCAAGGATCATACTTGATGCAGCTTAGTCAACATAATTCTAACGAGAGAGCATCAACGATTGTCACTCCTGCCGGCATGCCGTGATTTTTAAATATTGTGAAGTAATCAATCACTTTCCCTCGGCAAGGATGTGCTTCATACTGTGGTAAGCACCATCTTCCAAGTCACGAACGTCGCAACAATGTTGAGCGATCTCCTACGCCCAAGTCACGATTTTGATACTTCTTTTGCAAGATAGTAAAGCCAAATACAACTACAACCTACTAAGATCACTCGCTCCAATGATGTTAAAGTAAAGTAACCGAATTAGAACCTGCACAGGGGGTTCGTATTTTGCATGGTTCAACAAACAACCCCTCCCAAGCCACAGAATCCTGAGTCCTGACCGAGAAATTATCGGCCGCATCCTGTTCGGGGCTGAACCGACATCGGGAATCCTTCGTAACACTGGCGAACCCCATATGCGAGTCATTCCTCCGCCTGCCTTGAACGGCAGTAATCCCGCCCCAGCGGCCCGATCGGTCACACAACGCTTACGAAGTACCTCTGCGCCCCACATCATTTCTCCACAAGCTGTTGCTGCATCTTCCAGCTGATCCTTCGAGAACTCCACAGCGGCATATCTGTTCTTTTGCAACACAAGCGATGCGTGTCTGTGCCTCTTGATCTCCGTCAGCCGGAAGCAGGATTCAAGCGAGCTTCCAATCTCGAGTAGTTCGACTTCTAATGCCCAAGGAGCGCATCATGACGGGCCTGTTAATATTAACATTAGAGAAGGCGACGCGTCTTGGCAGAGGAGAGTCAGTGCTCTTCGAACATCAAGTGGACAGTGAGGGTGCTCGGACCAAGCATCTCTTCCGGTAGGTTACCTGAGGGTGAGACCCTCATTACGGTCACCGAACGAAATCCGGTAGTGGCACGATAGCCGGTTGAGGTGCTCGATATCTGTCTTGCTGCTGCAATCAGACCAAGACTCGACAGCACCCTCGAGCAGTGATATCGAATAAAAGAGCGATGGTGGACAATCGACGTGGAAACTCGGTCAGAGTAATATCAAAGCAGGCCGACAGATGATTTACTCAAGCAGTCGACTGATTCCTGTGAAAAAGAACGTAGAGAATCCTGCCAGAGTTGGTATACGCAGTCGACGTCTCACATTCCGTGAGTCATGTGTCAAAGATCTAGCTTGATGCATGCAGAATTCCGATGAGTGCAAACCGTAGGGCAACACACATCATTTGGCTTGTGCTGTGTTGCGGAAGCCTCAGGGGTGTGCGCACAGGTGTCGTAGAGAAATTCGCCTACATTCCTTCTATTGCTGTCCACGCTTACTCTTCCATGAGTATCAGGAAAACGATGCCGGATCGGGTATCAGAAGTGGCTATCGCTGTTAAGCCTCATCTCTTTTCTCATCAGACAAGCGGACAACATAGTAGTAGCCATGACTGTGAATCCAAATTTGACGGTCAAGCACTCCGGTCAAGCACTCCCAGGCTGTCTAGCAAGCAATGCTAAGGGTATTCATTGGTGCTCTTAGAAGTTGTCCAACGTGTGGCGGCTGTGTAACATCATAGTCATGCTGTTCTACTAGTAGTAACAGCTTCCGCCAACAAGACGTGCTCAGGCCCTTGTGTGATGCTCGAGTGACTGGCATAACATCTGTGGGTTAGCAATTTATTGTGACCAAATTAGGTGTCGCTAGCTAGGACAGGCTCAAAGTCCGTCACTTCGGCTACAGTGCTTTCAGGAGAACGTGATATTTCCATAGAGTATCGTTGACGTAGTGCTCTTATGTGGCGCCGAAGTTGCTGTTGACAAGGTGGGGAAAAGAAAAATCTAGACCTCAAGCAACCCCATCGGAGATAGATCGTCAGGTACACAAGTTTAGTGGGGAAGTCGACCTTCTATTGCGGCTTCTGGTGCGTTCTGGTGCTTTAAGTGGCACACCCACCTCATGGCACGATGAAACTCCTCTTCTCCGCTCTTACGCCTTGCATCGCTTGCTTGGGCCCTTCCACTTCTCCGCTTTAGCAACGCGCTTTGGCGTAGAAGTACATCGTTGGGAGTGCCGTGGGTGGTGATCTTTGAGGTCATGTTGCACTCCGCCTCTGATAGGTGCTGCTCTATTCCGTAGATCAACAACCTCGCTTACTGAATGATCTACGAAGCGAACATCGTGGAAACCTCGTGGCCCGTAACTCTAGTGGAAGACGGCTGGGATTTCCAATCAGATCTTTGCGCTTGTAGATGTCAGTATTTCGAGGGTGGAAGTTGCGTGCTGCTTGTCAATGCGGACGCTTTCCCTTCACTCTGGCATCATGGCAACATGGACAGGGTCGCTTTGCTAGACTGTTCGTTTCGCCTTGAGGGTCTCGGAGATTTCTTTGAGTGCGGCTTTCAAATAGCGGCTTCGAAACATGGCTGCATGCATCCACGGCAAAATTAAGTGTCCCCACACACGGCCCCATCTTTTGCTAAACAAACCTCAAACGCCCGCCATGCCGTGAATACTGGTCTTTGCCGAATCATCGGCCAAAACTTTCCACGAGGAAACCCCTGCACTTCAGTACCGAGACTCGGCACAACGACGAAGGCCCGCACTGGCTGATGAAGATAAACCGTCCGAGGTCGGCATAGCGGAATTTATCCCTGTGCAAAAACTATGGAAACGTGCTCTTACCCACTTCGGTGAGCCTCATCTCAGCTCCACAACAAGCTCGAGATCTTGTTCCTGAAGCCATGCCCTTTAGAGAAAAGCTCTGGCCTCAGAATAGAGGTGATCAACTTGGATGCTGAATCGAGCTTGACCAACGAGGTGATGCTTTCAAGGATACTGGCATATTGCAAGTCTGGAAACGGAGAGGCCAAGGTAGCCACATTGAAAGTCAACAGCCTGGTGGCACTAGAAGTGCTATGCTAAAGAGGATATGTTTAACATGGGTGACTTTTAGTACACGCTTGTTTATAATGCTCACCCCTCTTGCCGAACGAGACACCACATTTTCCGCACATCGCGCACACACAGTTTATTCAGAACTTGATAGTGTTGGTTGTCGCATTGTAATCGCATCGTGATCGTGATTATTGTTGTCGTATAATATACAATCGAGTGCTACAGTGCTCTAGATTTTGTCTCAAAGTGTTCGATTTGATCAAGCAATGCAACAGTGATCAGTGTTCCACAACATTTTGGCAAGCGCAATTTGCTATGATCGCAGACGCTTCTCACAGAAATCGCCAGTTGTAGGAAGCTCGATAAACTGAAGTGGCACGATGTGCGAATTCTAAGGTTTTTTAGTGGCTTCTTGGTTGACAAGGGGGATGAGCATTATAAACAAGCGTGTACTAAAAGTCACCCATGTTAAACATATCCTCTATGCTAAAAGCCCCCAGGACCCTGTTAAAAATTGGTCAACACGAGCTACGGCGAAGGATAGCTCTTCCCCGACGATGGACTAGGGTTACCAATCGAGCGTTGAGACAAGGCATAGTATGATAGTCAGGGCAATCAGTATTTCTAGCACCTTACAGTATGCCATGAGACGAAAGCCTAGTATTGAATAGAGGCCACGAAGTGAAAACCAGTCGAACGGCATTAAGAACGCGACTTCACAGCTTCAGTAAACGCCGTGCAGGTTTTATCAGCCGCAGGTGGTAAGACTCCAGATGGCAGCCTGTCTGTGCCTTGCGCATAATAATTCACCGCACACGATAGCAGACTGGACAGGCAGGAAGCACGCTGTCCCAACGTCCAAGCTGTTACGTACTGGCTGAAAGACAGGCTCCAGTAGTCGGTACCGTACCTGCGCTGTTCCTGCGCTAGCTCTGACCATTGAATCTGTCATTCGTGGGCTGGGACGGCCAGTGATCCCAGCAGCATGGGTTCTGCGCATTGTTATAGACTTATCGTTGTGACTTATCGGAGCGGGCGTACTAGTCACGCATGGTGACGGAGGAAAAAGCCTCGAACAAAAGCGGCTTGAAGCTGCGAGGCCTTAGAGCAGCAGTGTTTACTTTTCCTATTTAGCTTAGAGGCCTCGGTCCAGGAGAGCTTCTGGAACGCTATATTTAGCAACCTTCAAAAGCCTGCGAAAAACCAGTGAAAAGTATTATGCAGCACAAGCTCGGGTGCATAAGTTATTGATTTGTGACAAGTCCCACCATGTCCACAGTATCACGTTCCTTGTAGTGGGCAATATCCCAAGCTCGTTCTCTCGTGACAGCTTGATTTCCCTGTGCAAGGCCCGTAACAGGTCACCCCGGTTTGTCGTGTGAAACAACCGTTGAGTGCATGATCAGGTCCGAAGTAGACCGCTGTCTCTAAGGAAGTCTGAACGGCGGGTCTAAACACGGATCAAACCCCAACGCGAGTCGAGGACGACCAACAGTCGAGTGTGAGGACATCTGCTGCGGAGAGACCGCTTCCTTCAAGTGCACAGGTCTCCGAGAGATGCGCAATCCAATGACACAGATGCGGACTCTCCTACGCGCTGAGCCAATGCCAGCCAGGCGCTTCTCAGCTCTCTGTGACTCGTGATAACTGTGTGTCGTTGTAGACTGTTCAAGCGCTCGCCATGCACACACAGCGTAATATGTCGTGCTCCATCTAGATTGACAGGCGCTCGGTGCCTTGCATTCGGTACTGTCGATTATGTTGGCATCTGTGCAGCGTAGTGCAGTCGTACAAATCAGATAGAGAACCCGAGGATCTCGCACAACGGTGGCGCCTAGTCGCGCATCCCATCAGCATGGTCAATGACAAAAGCCCCGGCGGCACATTCCTTTGGCTGGAATAAGCATCATCTGCCTCCTTCCTCTGTTGAAGATCTTTGCCGCGCGTTATCGATAGGTCGCCCCTCACTGCTGAGCAAATGATTCAATGCATGTGATAGTTGCCCCGACTCCCATTCCCAACAAGCCTTCGGGAGAGAAGTGGTAGATCAGGAACACTGAGGTCAGAGGCTGCGTGAGTCTGCTGTTTCTGGTCTTGAAACTTCCCGGTGTCTGCTTGATGCAGCAGTGCAAATTATCGTCTCAAAGCCTTGACACATGTGCGTGTGCATACATCTCAGACTCGACGGTGCTTCATCGAATCACAAGCGAAGGCATGTTCCCTGCGTTGTGCCTTGGCCGCCGTGCGTGCGACCCTTCGTTCTACCCTGCTTTGATGCGTAAAGTAGTGGCCATATGGAGCGAGTCCTGGATCGTGTCCATACACCCTTGCTCACCTCTTGCCGCTTGAACACAGATATGCCTGCCGGTCGTAATTTCCCAGGAACCAGATCTTCCCTTTTTCGGTGATAGTGTCCTCCCCTGTCAGCTATTGCTTTTCGTGTCCTTAGGAGCTAACGGGACGCTTGTGTCTATGCACCTTATGAGCGGTCGGTCCACTCATCATCGCGAAGGCAAGAGCACTCAGCCATCACAAGTCCGCCTGCTGCTGCGTCAGCCCGCCAGCGGTGGCATTAACACCGGGCGCTGCGACACGATCCAGTGCGATACTTTTGGAACCTTGTTAGTGTATGCGACCGGGATGGATTTTGGAACTGCGCCATTCACATCCTCCCGGCTCCCCCATAGAGTATCCGTTTCGCTAGTCTGCTTCTTAGACCCTCTGGGAATTTTGTACCATCGTTCGCGTAACTGGAGGGTTGTTGGATTTATGCCAGCGTTACTTTACCCGCTTGCACCCTCCACACATCACCTTCTTTTGAACTTCCTATCAACAGGTTTATCGTCTTGTCGACAACCAGCTTTTTCATTATCCCTCTGTTTTCCTCGTCGTTCTCTCTAAGATTCCTCTGATACAGCACCTTCCCTGTGCTTCAGATCTCTACTAGTCACTCATTTGAAAGCCCCTACCGCTACACAGCTATTTCATTCATATACCTTTTGTAATCTGTCTTACTCGCACCCAAGATTCAATCCACTAGCTCCGACGAAGTCCCAAGAGGAGCAAGATATCTACCTAACCGACATACGCCCAACCATCTCGGTCCCTTACCAGTCGTGTATGACCAACTATAGTAGTATTATACGAAAAAGTATCCCGAGCAAAAGCTGGCTCAACAAAGTAAGAGGAAATAGTAGCCCGTGATAGGAACAATATTAAAGCGTTAGTTTTGTGGCAATTTTGCGAGAAAGACTGCGCCAGCTAATCGTCGATAGTCCATTTCTCGAGGTTGAAGATATGGCAAACTCACAATTCGCTCAGGCGCCCCAACCGCTCGGCCAGTCACCGTTTTTTTATTACAAACCTGAAAAGAGCTCGGAGCATCGCCATCATGGATCATTCTCTCCTCAGCCAACCACACACGCAGACGTCTCGCCAGTGCAATATTTCCAGCCGCAACTGTACAACCAAACGATGATGACACTGGGACATTCTCAGATGATTTACCGACGACCATCTGCAATCGATCCTCAGGATTACCTACCTTCAAGACCAATATATGATATGCATTCGTCGATGACCATTATGGCCTCTCCGCAACCGACGCAACAGAAGGCAGCATTTCTGTACCAGCATAACGGCCTACCGCTTACCTTAGATACCGAGTGTGGGACTCCTGATGTGCACATATACCCTTCTACACCACCACTATCGGTATCTGGAAGCAGTGTGAGTAGCCCGCCGTCCAGCTGCGGTCCAGTCCCAACCCCCTTGAGTGGGCCGTTCTTCGCTCTCGAGAATATCGAAGGAGTCAAAGAAGGCTGTGAGGGCGACGTGCAGTCCGAAATCCTCGCTGGCGGGGAATGGACTCGGTGCTGCTCTCCACCCTTAACACCTGGTATGTTCATTCCTCTCTGTTCCCAAGCATGATAGAAACCCAGTTGTGTATGTCAGTATGGTACAATTTTCAGCGTTGTGTTGCACGATGGAGATTCTGTGGAACTGGAGAATCAGGGCAGTTCTTTATGTCTGGTTGAAAGCGGAATAGTGTTCCTCAGCTAACGAGATTAATTGCGCCCGCAGTTTTTATCCACCCGCCCTCGGTTGCGGCTAGCCAAGCCTCCGACCTCCTTTCCATCGACTCCTGCCCGTCCCTCTCCCCATCGCCCCCCCCTATTCCCCACTCAACTGCCTTGACCACCGATTTCGACTTCTGTGATCCTCGCAATTTACTCGTTGGAGGGGCCTTCAATAGTATCGTGAACAGCACTGCTGTTGACCTACCTACCTTGCCAACACTCTGTTCAGGGGTGGAGGAAGAGCAACAATTCGTTCCTGACAGTCAGGCAACGTTCGTCGAGCCTGATTTCCAATTCACTCAGTCATTCAGTACTGTCACTGCGGCTACACTCGGCGGTTTGCCTGCATTCGACGCCTTCTCCGACCTCGACTCGGAACACGACCCGGCCACTGAGCTCACTCGCTTCTCACCTTGCGATTCGACATTTTTCCTCGATCATAAGACACAACGTCTCGATTTACAATTCGATGATGAAGAATTCCTGAGCGAAGACAGCTTCGAGGACCTCGACGACTCTTACCGGTTAGCATCTGCGGGACAAATGACTCCACCCGACTCTCGCCGCACGTCAGAAGACGCATCTATTAAGATGAAGCCCAAAAAACGAAGCCCACCCAAGAAGGCCAGAAAGACTACACATTCGAACGAGCAGCTGGCTGTGGCTACTGATAGTGAGGGCGCTCATTTTACTGCTGCCGAATCTGCCAACCAGCAACCATCCGCCCCACAAAACACCTCTGATAATGACGAGGAGATCAAGGAAGAAGATGCTGCCGAGGACCCAGCGACACCATCAACTGGGCAACAACCCACGGCCCGCCGAGGTCGTAAGCAGTCTTTGACCGACGATCCATCGAAGACTTTCGTCTGCACACTCTGTTCTCGTCGTTTCCGACGCCAAGAACATCTCAAGCGCCACTATCGCTCCCTCCATACTCACGACAAGCCCTTTGAGTGCAACGAATGTGGAAAGAAGTTCTCCCGCAGTGACAACCTGTCACAACATGCCCGAACTCACGGCAGCGGAGCGATTGTGATGGGTGTCCTCGAGGATGGCGAGCTACCCCCTTCGGAAAAGGCTGGGCCGAATGATGGCGACACTGGCGCCCTTGGCGCTGTACTCTTCGAGGCCGCTCAAGCCGCCGCTGCTAATGGATCGAGCAGCCCTTCAGCGAGTGGTAGCTCCGCCCGTGGTAGCACAAGTCCTACGCCATCCGTCGAGACATCAAAGCAAAAGAAGAGGAAGAGGGCAGATTAGGCATCCCGTTCGTTTTCCAACACACGAATTTGTACCATATCATACTACGAGGATACGATGCAATGTAACCTATAGTGGCTGGTGGATAGAGGGTATACTCGACCCAAAAAGCCTTGTTTTTGTTATGACAGGGACATTCGCCACCTAAAGGAGATGTACTAGACTGGCGTTCTCCAATCTTTTTCCACTGGACGTTAGCGTTTACGGGAGGGGGCTGGTCCAGTGGCCCCTTGGGTGTTCGGAGAGTTTTGCATCCAGCGGCGAGCCTAGCGATGGCTCAATGCTTCTGATTCTACCTTGTCATTATTTGAAGCTCGAGGAGCAGGTCGACTTACCAGCTTGTATTTTACCTTTTCTTTCGCTGTATTTGCATCACTGCATTGATGTCGCTCTGTGCTGGTCACTTGGGCTTCATTATAGCTAGAACATATGAACAATCATATCTGAAGCATGTTACAATCCTTGTGATGCCCAAAGCGAGATTGCCAAGTAGCTTCATATGTCTGTATCCCCGCATTGTACGCTTTTCAAGATCCAGTGATCCTATTCGAACACTAGTTCCCGCCTGTCAAGATCGAGCTTGAATCCAGTTTCAGAGGAGTGATCACGATGAATGTAAGTGACTTGTGGTCCAATCCGAAGTGCGAGAGAATTGTTCGAGTTTCTCTGGCTCAATAGGGCATTGGCCTTGATGTCCCCGATACGCCGATTTTTGGCCTCGAGCAAAACCGGCCCGAGAGACGAGCCAGCGGCTGAACAGTGCAGTTTTCAAAGGTCTTATCGCATCACATAAAGTATATGTCGACGGCCTTCTCCGAACCCTGCCTTTGGGTTGTTTCGACCATTCTATCGACATTCCGTTGTTGCATTTTTCATGGATTATGAGGATCGCGCCGGCGCATGGAAGAAAGTTTTGTCCTTTCCGTTTGCCTCGTCTCATCACCTACCATCGAAGGACCGCAGTAGCACTAAGCCCCTACAGGATGGAGCTTGTCTGAGGACGGTCCTAGGTCCTACACAAGCGTTCGCAAATCCGCGATGAGCACCTTGCTCAGCGCGGAGCCGGCCATACTTTGGGGGTGCCAGACAGTGACATCTCTCCATCCACCTCACTGATCAGCATCGACTCAATTGGCCAAGTTCCTCGGTGGGTCACCAAATTCCGTACATTGATCATGGATTGCCGCTCCGGAAGCGGAATGTGGGAGTGTGTCTGATCGTTCTGTCCATTCTATCATGCGTTAGTCTAGCATTACCGGTAGGCCTACGACCTTTAGAGGTTGGCATACATGATGCCTCAGTCTCTGAACGTTATAGCTCTGATCTCTGGCGGAAAAGATTCTTTCTTCTCTCTCCTTCACTGCCTACAGAACGATCATCATGTCATTGCACTTGCAAATCTGTATCCTGCAGCCGCTTCGGAGACCTCGGATCTCAATAGTTACATGTACCAGACCGTGGGCCATACAATCATTCCGCTGTACGAGCAGGCGCTTGGGCTACCTCTATATCGCGGACAAATCTCTGGCACTGCGGTCAACATGGGGAAGGATTACCGGCCTGTGGAACCTGCCTCGCCCTACAGTAGTGCAACCAACGTCGAAGCGAGCCAAGAGGACGAGACCGAGTCCCTTCTCCATTTACTCAAGGAAGTCAAAGCGGCCCAGCCAGGTGCCAACGCAGTCTCTTCCGGGGCCATCCTTAGCACTTATCAACGCACACGCATCGAGTCCGTAGCTTTACGTCTTGGTCTTATACCGCTTGCATATCTCTGGCAGTACCCGTCTCTCCCAACTCCTATGCCACGACCTGGTGGTTTGCTTCAGGATATGGCTGCGGTGGACCTGGACGCTCGAATCGTCAAGGTAGCTTCTGGAGGGCTGAACGAAAAGCTTCTGTGGGGAAGCTTGAAGGATGAGAATGTCACGAGACAGGTCGAGAAGGATGCGGTAAGATTTGGAGGAAGTGTGCTTGGCGAAGGTGGTGAGTATGAGACACTTGTCGTAAGCGGTCCCAGCCCGGTCTGGAAGAGGGGCTTGGAGATTCACGAAGGGGCAAGGCAGATTGTCCAGGCGAAGGGGGGAGAATACTGGATTGCTTTCAAAGATGGCAGAGTCTCTGAGCTGCTGAATAACCAGGGGATAGAAGATTGGAGGCACAAGTTGAGGGTCCCCGACCTGTGGGACATGGAGTTTGCCAAGCTGATGAACAGTGAGCATGTGGTGGCGAGCGTTACTAACGATCGAGAAGAAAAGACAATGCCGAAGTCTGAACCGCCTGACAATTGGACAACCAAGGAGAACATTGCTCGAACAAGTAATTCTTTGACCATATCAAATATCACTGCTACGTGCAAAGGCTCAGCTATCGGCGAACAGATGGCTTCGATAATTGAAAGATTGAATCTAGTCTTACAAAAGTATGACAGCTCGGTAGACGATATTGTCTTCACTACCCTACTACTACGCTCCATGCAGGACTTCGCCGCCGTCAATAGCGTATATGCAAATCTGTTCACGAAGCCGAACCCACCAGCTAGAGTCACAGTCGCTTGCGGAGATATGCTGCCGTCAGGCGTTGACATTATGGCTTCTTTTGGCACAGATGTAGGGCCTCGATTTACTCGACTTGGACTGCACGTACAGTCAAGGTCATATTGGGCCCCAGCCAACATCGGCCCATATTCGCAGGCAATATCCGTATCCGTCCCAAATACAATTGGCGGAGGAGCCAAGGATCCTTATCTGGTGTACATAGCTGGCCAGATACCACTGATCCCAGCGTCAATGGAGGTCTTAGAAAGACCTGAGAAATGTGAGCCAGATCTGCTCCAGCCTGACCTTCTAGGCTTCTGGGAGCAGACGTGTCTCTCCCTTCAGCATCTCTGGAGAATTGGGAGAACTACGGGTGTCACTTGGTGGACGGGGGGAATTGCTTTCATCGCCGGAATCGATCACATCCAAGCAAAGGCAAAATTGGCATATAGAGCATGGAAGATGTTGCACGAACGAAGCTCCTGGGAGGACGAGAGCGTGGAAGAAGACGAGTTCGTCGATATCTGGGCGCAAAAACATGGAGGCCAAGGCATTCTTGCGCATCAAACGCAAGACCACTGTCTCCCAGGCTTCGACCATTTAGTAAATGGTCTTGAAGTGGATCAAGTCCTACCCGGTTTCCTGGCGGTCCAAGTCGACGAGCTTCCGCGAGGCTGCAGCGTTGAATGGCAAGGGCTCGGCGTGGCCCACAGCGAGGCGATAAACTTCACACGGTCATGCCATGAGACAACGGTTCACATCTCTCCAGACCCCTACGTGCATAGATATATCTCGACAATCTGCATCCCAGCGACCACTTCGATGGATGACGTGCTGGCCCATCCGGCGTGGGCTGGGCACGCTGCGCCTTCAGGACGCGAGACTTCTCATGCGACTGTGTATACTGCACAGCCGCAACTTCTGCGCAAGGCTAGGGCGCAAGTCATACCATGTAGGAGTGTCTGGGGCGAAGACGGCATGGAACTTGCCGCGGGTATCGTTCGACATGTTGATATTACTTGTGAAGTCGTCGGTAGTAGCGACTGAGCCTGTACTATTACCGGCATGCCAAATATGTCTTCCGCAATATTACAGACTGCGACTCTGGCTCGCATCCTCACGTTCATAGTTCAAGGCTTTAACGCTTGCGCAGCGGGTGAAATTGGGTGTGGCGGCCACCGCCTGCCCAACGTCGATCTGGCAAATCGTAATTGTTTAGAAAGATGCTGCGGTCTGAGGATAGGGACCCACATGGAAGCGACCCAGTGCTTACGAAAATACTTATGGTTTGGAACGAAATGAAAATAGTGTCTCTTATCTTGATGTGATGATTCAATAAATAGTGATGTGTCATTCTGATATGGTGTATTTTGGGAAGGCGACCATGTTCGGAGAAGCGAGTATCCCATGCAGTGACAAAACTAGGTGCACCATTTCTTTGCAATCCCTGCATAAACGTATTGACGACTTTACGATGGGCTGAACGACCCATCAATTCCCATGGCTGAAAAGGCGAACCGTCAAAGCATTGGCCTCGTTTGATTCAAACGCCCAAAAGGACGGTCGAGGAGTCTTTGAGTATGTTACCGGATGGGATACTTCAGGAATAAATACGTGGGTACCTATATACTATACTGTCATTTGTGCTCCCTATGAACTTCTCTACGATGGGATTATTTAACACCAACCACCTGCAGCACGCCCAACAAAACCTGACATAGCGATAAGAAAACTCCGATTCCCCCGATGATGATTACGGCCCAGAATGTAACCCATTGCGCAGAGTCACGCTTATCCCGCCATAATTCCTTCCATCCTCGGGGCTTGGAATTAGTGAGCTGTTTCTTCAAGACCGCGATGCGAAATCGAAGCATTGGAAAATGTCGTGCCAAGCGATACACATCGCGCTCGCCTTCGCCGGCGGTGAAGTCGATCGATTTGCGACCACAAAGGATCGAGAGTAAAGGGTCCTATCCTTCGGACGGAATATCTTCGAAAGCCTGCGCTCTGCAGACGCGGCGGAAGTAGTGGCGCGATTGCTTGCTCTGTCCGAAGAGAAGGCGATAGGACAAGAGGATCTCCTGCAGGAAGTCTGTGATATCATCCGTTGAGGCCCAGACCTGGGAGTCGCAGCATGAAGCGGGACAGGCGCAACTGCGATATGTCAGATCCAGCAGTGAAGCGGTGCGGAGAGCGACCTACCAATGTATCACCGCGTAATTCGTATCTTCCTTAGCGACATGCGGTTGGCTCGCAGCGCAAAAGGAGGGATACCTGAAGAGGTACAGGGTATTGGTGGCCTTGTTGTATTCTAGATGTACTGATAGAGCGTCGACCCATTTGATGTTGACATGCGCAATAGAGCTTAGCACATAGGCATTGAATTCTCCGGGGTCGACGGTCGTAATGCTGTCAAATGCCGAGTTCTCCTCGAGATCCTCACCGAAACATGTATTCTTTGGGGAAACTAGCAATCCAAACCCCATAAGAAACTCATCCAGTCGCCTTTTTGAGTTCTTTGTATCTTGTTTGAAAGCCAGAAACGCTTGACCGTGGTACCCGTCGAAATCATCCATCACGGCGAACTGTCCCATCGGTGATGTTCCGAATGATGGCTGATATAACATCGTCTGCCACCCAAGCATAGCGAAAACCAGGGTTCGACATATTTGAGTTTCGTCATCGGTCAAGTCTTCCTTGAGAAGGCCCCCGGGGACCAGATTATCGACAACGCAATCAATACAAGGCTCTCCCTGGGCTTTGACGGATCGAGCCACCTCGACGAACACTTTGCAGATTCGAGATTGTGCAGCACCAGATGCTCGGACATCCTCCGGTAGGATATCATAGAACGTATGTGGAAGCGTCGAAATCTGTCGATCAAGCCACCAATGGAACCATTGAAGGTTTTCTGTAATTTTTCCTGGACCTTCCGTTGGAGGGAAAATACTCAATATATGAGCATCTTGTGTAATGTGGGAAGTAGAGCTTTCTATATGGACTTTAGCTTGTGACGTGCCAAAGTAGCTTGGGTCATACTTTGACGACGTATCCAGGTTCTTAGAGAGCTCGCTACACTGCTGTCTCTTTGAGGAAGAAGCCGCGGTCTTGCTGCTGGTGCAACCATTGGTAATACAGCATGCGAGGCTTCGGCGGATAGAGGCAAACCACAGGGACTGGCGCGAAGGTCCCATACTTATAACCCATAGTCTATGTGATTGCTGGAAGGCTGTAACACGTTGATGTGCCTCTTTCCTGGAGAAGCTTAGGCGCTTGTGGTTGGCCCCCTCGGCCATTTGCAGAACATGATCTACGAATGTGCTGAAAGCGGTCCGAGTCGCGTTTCAAGTGGCTAAGAAAGCATTGGTGCCGGCGCCATGGGGGGCTGCGTTAGGTTTATCGACCTATCCCCAAGCTTCAGCTCCAGGGTTAAGTACCTCCGTACAGGCGGCCAAGTCAACGGAGAATGTCACCCTCCAGTCCAGCCATGAGGTTCAGGGTCAATGCGCTTCCGTACAAGGTGACGAAGTTAGTTGCAGGAGACGCTACAATCAGCTTCTATGCTTCTTGTACTTCAAGAGCTTCTTTGAGCGAAGAAAACCCCATCACGCTACGGACCAGGAATCCCCTGAGTAAGGTTTGACTCGAAGCGTTACGTGGCTCCAGATGACTGTCACTGAGCCTAAAATGTATGCTATGTTTCCCAAAGGAACATTTCGTTGTTTAACACGACCCTCAGTCGTTCAGGAGAATCTGATCCGATGAATAAGACCAGTCCCTTGTGGGACAAAGCACTCGAGCAGTATCGCCGAGAATTTCAAGACGGAGACGATTACAACGTCACGCTCGGCATTTCAAATATGGAGGAGCTCCTCAAGCAAGCGAGGTCTTTAGAGCCACCAGCCTCTCACACTTCCAGTACTTTGAGCCGCCTTGAGCCCATACTCAGCCATCTCAATGACTTTTCGGCTGTGACTGCTCTATGCCTTGGCGCTGATGCAAAGAGTGCAGCTATCGTGTGGGGTAGTGTTCGTCTCATACTGACCGTAAGTAGCTCTCGCTCGATTCCACGACCATCGAAACTGAAGCTGACCTATGACAAGCTCGCGATACCTACAGGAGGGGAGACACTGAAAAATATGTTGAACATGCTGGAAGAGCTCAGCATGTCCCTTCCCAGGTTCAAGGCATATGAAAAGACTCTACCTATGGATGAGGCTTTCGAATCGTCTCTCCTGGCTGCTTACACGGAGATGACTTGTTTCTGCGCACGTGCAATCAACTTTTTTTGCAAAGACCCCCATTGTAAGTCTCCAAAGCGCTATGCGTTACAGCAATGCTGATATGCTAAGCTGTGCTACAACGTAAGACGTGGCCTGAGATCAATGGGGACTTCAATCAAACCATGAAACGGCTCAAGCGACTTTCCCAGGCTGTAGATAGTGAAGCCGAAGCGGCTCGTATGCGTATCGAAGGAGAACGCAACGCTGAAATTTTGGCTGTCATGCATTCACTGCAAGCTAGCAAAATAACTCAACAGGTACTCCCTTGCTACTGCATTCCCTCTGGTATTGCTGGGCGCTTCTACGGACGGCAAGACGCTCTCGATCATCTCAGAGCTACCTTGCAGCCGGAGCAGACTTCAAAAAATATTCGGTCCATCGCATTATATGGCATGGGTGGGGTTGGGAAAACGCAAATAGCGCTCCGCTATGCAACAGAATATCGTGATTTCTATGATGCCATTCTATGGATCTCAGCCGATAGCTCGATTAAAATGGGCCAAAGCGCCCTTGAAGTCGCTCACCGCTTGCAGCTCATTCCGGACACTCAGCAAGCGCAAGACAGCGTCGCTGCGATCTCGAGGTTGAAGATCTGGCTTGGTCAGACCAGTAAGCATGCTTCAACAATAGTTCCGTATCCTTACTGAAAATAGAAAAGCTTGTCAATGGCTCCTTATTTTCGATAATGCGGATAATCTGAGCGTCGTCAAGCGCGCTTGGCCCAGCACTGGCTCTGGTTCGATTTTACTTACATCCAGAGACTTCAGCGCCTCGTTCAGTCCTGCCGCTCAAGGTTATCACGTCAAGCCATTCGATACCGCCATGGGCTCAGCTGCCTTGTTGGCCCTCTTAGGCAAATCTGAAGCCTCGCAAGCTGATCAGTCTACAGCAACCGATATCACAAACGCTCTCGGGGGTCTCCCACTCGCACTAAGTCAGATTGGGGGTTTCATTGTGCAGCGCCGACTCGCCCTCAAAGACTTTCTTTCCTTGTACGAGAGGAACTCAACCAAGATTAATGCGAAGAAATCTCAACTCAGCGCGCACGAACATTCTTTGGGTACTGTCTGGGAGATGTCCCTTAGTCAGCTTCCTGACGAGGCCAGTAGACTTCAGAAGCTTTTGGCTTTCCTTGACCCGGATACCATACCTGAATCTATACTTACTGAGAGTGTGGCTGAATTGGATGACGCAGAATTCGCATTTCTGAGTGACGAAATGGAGTGAGTAATACCATCTACCAAACAAGCCTGAAGTACTGACACGAGCCTACAGTTTTCTTGACGCCAACGGGTTCTACTCAGAGCAGCGCTAATCGAGCAAGTTGACGACGGAACGATATCAGTGCATCGATTGATCCAGTCAGCCGTGTTGAGTCAAATGTCTTCGGACGAGAAAGTACAGTTGACCGGTTATGCCATCCAGCTGCTATTAGAGGGCTTCCCAACCAGATGGGATGTTGATGTCGGTCATCAGTTCTTCGCATGGAAGGCCTGCGAAACTCGCCTGCCTCATGTAGTCTTCCTTGTCAGACAAGTAAAACATTGGAAGCTTGGCCTCAGAGATCCTCAAAAATTCTCGGACCTACAGTACTAGGACAAAAGTATCCGCGAACCCCGCCCCCACCTAAAAAACACCTTCCCATTTGCATCCATTGTATACCACGCAAAGAACTGGGAAGCTACATAATTTAGATAGTGATTTGCACTCA
>JAABUO010000972.1_pt1 | contig 41680 bp, 73 predicted proteins | sample 5559291 | NCBI WGS metagenome assembly JAABUO01 (sample SAMN10711878, study PRJNA513372) | rock metagenome | isolation source: Antarctica rocks | place: Antarctica: Victoria Land, Finger Mt sud
TGTTGGATCCTGGGAAATGGGAGTTCTTCAACATCTGCTGTGTGATCTCGCCATAGAACTTGGCTGAGGTGTTGCTGAGGTGGCTCTCAATGTAGATCAGCTCCTCCAGCTTGTCAAACTGTCCGTCCATCTCCAGTACAGACACCTGCACACAGCATGTCATGACTAATGAAATGATGCAGAACCCTACGACCATGTACTGCACATGCTACGTGACCACTTGGGAACAAATGAAGGTCACAACTGTGATTGCATTGGAGACATGCCAGACCAGGTCAATGACATTAAGACGCATATGTGGACAGAATGCAACGGATGCACAGTGAGCGATCTGATGAGTGTGTGTTTTCCACAACACAGAAATATTTGTCTGGCCCTGATCTTGTCAAAGATTGCATCATGTCTGAACAATATGGTTTGCAGCTCGTGTGCCTGCTTGGGTAAGTGCTGGCAATATTGTGGTGATGGCATACCTCCTCGCCGTAGTAGGTGTCAGGTCCATAGAAGAACTTGATGCCAGGGAAAGAGCAAGTAAGCTTGCGGCCACAGGGAATCCAAGAGATGGTGGATCCCTCGTCGAACAGGAAGCTGGGGTTGAAGAGCTTGACACCCTCCTTCTGGATGAGTCGCACACGCAACACCTTGCCCTCCTTCTCATCAGGAATCAGCTGAGTAGGCAACACCTGCCAAGTCACACCAGACTTGGTACTTTACACGTGTGTCATACATGCAATGGTGTAGTTCAAAGTGATATTTGGTTTACATGTTTCATGTTATTTACATGTGATGTTTCTGAAAACGCCCGACAAGTACATGGCCTTCCTGATTTTCTCAAACCCATCTGCAGCAGCTGTGATGATGTGAATGTCACACATGCAGTGGTGTACTTCAAGACAAACAAGGAAACAGACAATCAATCACTTTATTTCCTTGTAGGTCATGAGGTTCACCACTGCATGTGTGACATTCACATCATCACAGCTGCTGCAGATGAACTTGACAACTGTAATTTGAATGCAATGGTAATTTGAACATCGCATTCAAATTACCATTGTGTTGTGCATGCCCCCAGTAAAGCAACATGAGATGTGTCTACAGTGTAAAGTTCTTGCATAGACACTATGATAGCACAGAGCAGTTGCGACAAATGGTAGCAAGATCCCATACAGAAAGGTGGACGTAAGCATTTTGAGCCACACAACTTGAACGCATCACTGCAGGATGCTGTTCACAGCAGTGATTCTACATGACTTTGCATACATGGGTAGTAATTTGCAGGCACCTGCAGGATGATGTCTGCGTGCTTCTTCTGGGGGTCAATGTAGGCATCAAAGTCAGGCTTGCGGGACTCAATTGACTGCTTGATGCTCTCCACTGAGTGACCACGCTCTTGTGAGTCTCTCTGCAGCTTCCAGGCAAACTTGACATCATCGCTGATATCCAGGTACAGCTTGAAGTCCAGCAGATCCCTCACGCGCTCATCGTAGAAGGGGTGTAGTCCCTCGACCACCAAGATCTGCAGAAAGTGCATGTTTTGAGGCAGCGGACAACGCTAGCTACCTCATCTATGTGGAACATGGTATTACATGGGATTGCTTGTCCTGTGGACACAGGGTCCTGTTGACAAGCTAGTAGCTGCATGGGAACAGACCAGACCAGAAAATAGTATGTTTGCCATTGTGGCACGGAATGCAAGCAGAGCTTGCTCTGCGATGTTTACCAACAAGTACTGCCAAACACAGACAAGAGTGAGTCATGCAGTACCAGCACACCTTGGCAGCAGAGGTATCCTCAGGAGGATCCAAGAGACCAGAGACGTGGTTGTAGATGGGCTTGGCAACTGTCTTGCCGTCCTTCAAGTCCTTGATCTGCTCATACATCAGGTCAAAGTTCTGAGCCTTGGGGTCAAGGGCTGTTACACTCTCCTTTTTCCGGCCACTGCGATCCAGGCTGTGGTAGTCATCCAGGCAAATGACAGTGGTCATGTCTGAAATGAGTGTGTTGGAGTCTGGGTTGCCGCCTGTTAATGCACAACGTAACACATCATTGCTGCAGATTTGATCTTTGATGGTTGCGGCCTGTCAATGCAAACGTATCACATCAATGCTGCAGATTTGTGGAGCTAGCTGCTATGTTCTGTTTCAGCTGCCTGCTCTGCGCCTTGGTGTGCAGTGATTTGTAGCATTTGATCCTGCCAGATGTAGACCGACTCTCTGCAGTGTTTGCCGCAGAGAACCTGGCAAAAGAGCGGAAGTACTATGGCTGCGGCATACCTGCAGGAGGCTTTGGGCTGCCACCAAACACTGAGGTCATGCGCCTCATAAAGGTAGATTTGCCACAGCCTGTATCACATCAAGAACTGAGCAACCAGGCCTAGCACAGAAGATGTGGTATGACACGCCAAGCTGAGAAATAATCACATGCCTGAGTCAGCAGCCAAGCCAATGACAACTGTCCTTTGTGCAGCCTTGACGACAACAACAGATGCCCCACGCCTCTGAGATGTCTTCACAGCCTGTACAGACACTGATGTCAGTAGCTGCTAGCTCAAAGTGAACATGACATTTCCAAATCTGGAGAGCAGCGCTCACCCTGAAAACTCTGCTCCTGGGAAGAGCAGCGGAGCCCTACATGGAATGCACGCAAAGCAGGTCACGAGGTGCAGTTTGTTAGACAATTGGCCCACAAGCAAAGCCAACGCATTGCCTTGCCTGAAAGAAGATGGTGCTGCATCTGGATGGCAGTGCTGAACCCGCGTGCTGCATGCGACTGCAGAATAGCAAGGTCGTTTAATTCTTTGACGTTGAGCGAGGACTTTACGTCGAGCTACGATAGGTCAGACGAGCAGCAAGGGCTTGCGGTGCGGGGTGCAAGGAATATCGGCCGTGCACACAAACCGCAAGCAGAGAATGATCGCCGCTGTGCAAGCTCAAAGACCGTGCCTAAGCGAATAGGCAGTACGAAGTGATCTGACCCTATCTTGCCGCAAGAGCAGTACCTGGGCAGGGTGCTCGACGTTTTCGAGCACACAGGCGACATCTGCATCATTGTCGCGCTCATCCTGCTCCCTTATAGCAGTTCCGCTGGTGCAACACGCGGCCTGCCTTTGTGAAGGCGATAAACTCCGGACAACAGCAGACTTCCCGTTTCGCTGCTCACAAAGTACTAGATGCATTTGCTTCTTGATAGGCTTCAGACGGAATGTGACAGTTTAGACTCTCAGACAGACGTACATGCATTGCTTTGGCGATAAAGTGGCTGATGAACCTACTTTGATGGTTCGGATGCCGCTTTCGAGTGCAGCATGCATGGGTTGCGTTGTCCAAGATGCTGTTGCAATGCACTCACAGACTGCTGATGGTGTCGGCAGCAGCATGTTCTGTGTTTGTTGTCTTCATGGTCGCAAAGGCAAACCTTACACCACCGCTCAATGTACAGAATTCGGCACAATCCAGAGTCGTTTGCAGATTCGTGCAAGAAGCAAATGTATGCACCTCACAATATACTGTGTAAGACCAGCAGGCCGCCTTCATCTATTTGATGACAATGATCTTCAAATCCTGCGCCTCTTGGCAGCTCCTGGTGTTTCACTACCAGCAGATGAACCACCATGGAAAGCCTTGTTGTAGTCACCACCCTGCGTGCCGCACTTCAGCTATAGGCAACATTGCAATTGCCAAGCACACGCATACAGCCTCAACAATATCGCAATACAAGCTTTTGAAACAGGGACCTTACGTCTTTCTCAAGAATGTTCTTGATCTTGCCCAGCTGATTTGACAGCTTTTGATCTCTGTTTTTGCCAAGGTCCTTGTGCGTCTTGCGGCCTTCAGACATCTTGACACCAAACTGAAAAGCAGCCTTGGGATTGGCTTCCTTTGCACCCTTATACTCCTGCCATTGCTCTTCTGTATCGAAATCATAGCGAGACCGCCCCTTCTCCTACACCAATGGCCTCAGTTGAACAGATGCTGGACATTGAATCTGGAAATTTACCCTCAGCATTTTCGCTCCTGCTGAGTTCGTCACTCATGTCAGGTTGTACAAATCACATAGCGCAGAAGACAACAGCCACAGTATGGCACATATAGTACTGTTCTGCAGCCAACTGTGCTTGCAGCCTGATGCAATATGCATGCTCAAGAGTGCTGGTGTCCACAGCCTCTGCAAGGCTGCTTGGCACACATGTATGCATGCATAAGATTGACTGCATACCTTGCTGTCCATGGCAGTGAAATCAGCTTCGTCGTCATCCACAACAGCAGTGCCTAGCTCATGATACCCGGGGTAGCACTCCCCATACGCGTCAGGCACAAAAGCCGACTCCCGCATCCGTGCATCCAGCTCCTTCCGCTTGGACTTGTCATCATCACGCTTGAACACAGATGCAAGGCCGGCATCCTTCTGCTCTTTGGTCATGCTACCCTGCATAATGTCCAGATGGTGTTGCGTCACCGATGCAGCACCTACATGCAGCCTGTCCTGGCATTGAACCGGTCATAAGTCCAAAGACATAAAGCCTCTCAGATGCGTAAATGTAGACCGTTCCTGCTTGAGAGTACCTCGTGTAGCACCTGTGTTGATTCAAAGATGCATGTGACAAGATTCTTGTGGATAACATAATATTGTGCACAAACTTTGCCAAAAGCACAAGCTCTCCATCCCCATCACCAGTTTGCCTCATTGAACAGCATGCCAGCTCAACTGACAAAGAAATCGTGCATCAAGTGACACAAGTGGACCAATGCACAATGGCCAGTGGTCACTTTCAGGAAGTTAGCAGGGCTGACCATTGCAGCTTCAGCATCAGGGTCCTGGAGCTGCTGGCGCTGGCTGAGTAAAGCTTGATATGTGGGGTCTGTGCTGGCCTGGTACTGCACATTGGAAGCCACATATGCCTCGTAGTTACCATCATGCTGCGGATTAGGCCTGTGCAGAGGGCTTTTCCAGATGAGTCACTACTTCACCAGCCGGGTCTGGCACAAAGATTCCTTGATGAAGGTCATAGCCAGAAGACTCCGATGTCAACAAACAGCACACAACACAGCATGAATTTAAGCATTGATGTCGCATCACCCAACCTGCAAATTGAGGGCCATTTGCAGGCAGACAATGACATGCAGATATGTGTCTTGGATCAAGAGCGTTTTGGCGAGAAGCCTTACCCTTGGTTGCCAAAGCTGCTGTAGGCTTGAGAATAATCATAGCCATCAGGAGGACGAGCAGGGCCAGCTACCCCAGTGTCAGGAAGAGGAGGGGGTGGAGGGGGCATGCCTCCAGGAGGGGGTGGGGGAGGAGGGGGTATGCTGTCATCGACATCCATGTCCACCTCTCCTGCAACACTTCAAATCAACTACTTGCCACACATTGCATGCCACAAAAAGGATTTTGCCATTCCTTGCAGGTTGCCAAACAGATCTCACCCAAAGGCAAGCGTGCTTTAGGAATACAACAACCTGCAACTTCAAGAACAAGTCATATGTGCAGATGTCCAGACAGCAAACAGAGCAGGCAGTGCATGACCTCACACACACTGATGAGCAAAACACTTCTGGCAGAGACAGCAGGTACGATGCGTCGCCCCTATAGCCAATACATAGCCTGAGTGCACAGCACTGACCAGATGGCTTGGGAAGGGGAGGCAGGTCTTCCAGTTTGTCAACATTCTGCCCAAAGTATGAGCCCTGCTTGGAGGCATCACTGCCAGCTTTGCTGCGAGCCTGCATGTCGTACACGTCCACAGTCATTCCACGCTCAGCAGAACTTGAGACGCCCAGCATACTGGTTGGCATTGGGCCATGTTATGAACTGGACAGGCAGATACATGTTTGACAGCCACAAGGATGAAGACTTTGCCTATACCTTTGGCAGCTCACAGATGTAGTCTGTGCCAGCATCTCCAAAGATGTCATCATCGTCAGCTTTGATTCTGGCTGGAGGCGGTGGCATGCCATTGCCATTTGCTGCAACACCACATCAGCCAGTCAACTGCTTAATGCAGGCATGGATGGTAAGCTATGCTTGTCTTTTCAAGCAGGTAGCTGTGTGGAGGCACATGGAACTGAGCCCGCACGGCTACGTGTGCTTGCTGAGACACAAAGAAACTTGAATCCTGCAGCCAGCTGATACCCACTGACCTGCAGCCTTGGGCATGATGTTATCAGTGCCATGCACAATAGGGAAGTTTGCGCCGCCTGTTGACCCCATGCCATGAAGGGCTGCCAGCTTGTCCTTCTTCTTGGGCTTCTTGTTTGGCTTGCCAGCTGTGACCCGCAGGTAGGACATGATCTTGCCCATACGCTCCAGCACACCATTGTCCACATGCCCACTAACGTACTGGACAGGCTGTATACATACCACACTCGTGTCACTGTTCTGACCATTTGAGAAGCAAATCAGATGTCAGAGCAGTCATGGGAAGTGAGCCTTGAGGTTTTGGAAAGTACTGCTGTTCTGAGAACAGGTAAACGTGAGGAGTTGGCGAAGGTGGCTTACCGGAGGACAATCCTCCTTGGACCGCCTGAGCGTTGTCGGCACATCAGTGTTGCTGTCATGCTCCTCGATGTCATACACAAATGCTGTGCGCATGGGTAGGAACATCTCACTGGCTGGCGCTTTGAATGGCTTGAAGATGGCATTGTACACAGCTTGTCCAGCAGGTGTAACAAACTTGAGATCCTGCAGTGTGCAGCATACTTTTGATGATGCAGACCATCCAGATGCCTGCTGAGATGCAGACACATCACACACTCAGCAAGCATGCTCAAACAGCTTATTTCAGCTTTGAGGATGGCTTGCTGATGCCCAAGCTCAGTGCTCACCTGATGTTTTTGTTTGGTCTTCTGACCCTTACTCTTTGAGTCCTGCATCTCCTGCAGCTGCTTGTCGGTTTGCTCCACTTTGACCTGTAACAATCAGGTGATCGATTGCACATACCTCATGGCATGCTTCAAAAGCAAGCTGTGGCACATGCAGGTGAAGTGGACAGTGACTATAGTTCACTGTCAACTCAGACCTTCTGCAGCAGCGCATAGTCCAGCCCCTTGACCAGATGTGTGTGCTCCAAATCACCACCTAAGTATTTTGTCTCCTCCACACTCATGGTGGGGTTGAGTGGGGCATCTGTAGGCAATCCAGACATGGCTGTGCGCTCATAGTCTGGGTTGAGTCCTTTTCTGCGCTCTTCTGCGCGATCTCTGTACAGAGGTCCCTCGTCTGCATCTTCCTTTTCTGTTTTTGGCTTTGGCCTGGGAGGTTTCTTCTTCTGAGCTCCTGACTTTTGCTGTCCCCTGCTTGGAGTTTCGCCTCCTCTGTTTGCTCTTGGCGTTTCGAGCAAAGCTCTGAAATCAGCATTGGTTCTAGGTGTCGGCGGTTCCCTAGCTGGGGGTCGCATTGTGTCACCCATCTTTGCTTGTGAATGCGTTTGAGCCTCTGAGACCAACGTAGAGCAAGACCGAGACTGATCTGTTTGTTGCCTTCCTGCAGGAACAGCTGTAGGCCTCGAGTCTGTCGTAAGTATGTGCATGTACTTTGATATGCACTACAATAGCGTGCTTGGCAATGCCGCAATGGCAGACCAACCACGAACAGCGGAAGCTGCAGGCCACGCATCGGACAGTGAGTGACTTCGAACGTACATCTGTCTGGAGATGGGGTATTCACGCTGACACTTGTAAATGCAGGTGATACCTCGATCACTCAAAGAAAGCAAGAAGTTGACAAGGGTGAGTCAACGCCAATACGAGCACTGTGAAGCGATTTATCGCATCCTGACATGTTGACCTTTGAGGCGTTGAGCTTGGCGTGGACAGCCACTTAGACCTGTTCATCTCCTTGCAGCCTTGATGGAGACCGTCCTAGTGAGCTTGAGAGGCAGTCTCAAAGAGCTGGAAGAAGACAAGTAAGTACAGTACAGTACGTGCACTGTCTGGGCAAAGATAAAGTTCTTCCTGTCTTGCCTGCTGCAGCTGGTTGTATGAGGCACCCCGGTACACTTGCCATTGAAAACTTTGATGTCATCTTCTGATGATGACACAACAGCACCATGGGTCTCTATAGCCAAGCAGCCAGATTGGCAGGACATCGAGCCAATCGAGCAGCCAGTCAGCTTGTCCCCTGTTGTAGCGATCAAGTATACAACTCAGGTCAAAGAGCTTTACAGCTACTTCAGGGCTATCAGAGCTGCCAAAGAATTAAGCAGCCGGGCCCTGTGGCTGACACAAGAAGTGAGCCACATCTGTGCAAAATATACCACCAAGCTTTGCATTGCTGGCTTTGAGAGCTGCACACGTCTGCAGCTCACTGCTGTGTCGGCAATATAGGTGATCTATGTCAACTCTGCTGATTATACAGCTTGGGCATACAGATGGCAATGTCTGGAGTCACTGGGCAACTTGGATGATGAGATGGTCTTCATCAAGGAGATGGCCAGTCGCAGTCCTAAGAACTACCAGCTCTGGAATCACAGAAGGAGATTTGCGTTTAAACGTGGAGCTTCCTATGCTCAGGAGGTAATGCAAAGCTGAATTGATCTAAAGCAGGAAGGCACCTGAGTAGGGAGTACTCGCTGTTTATATACATCATTGCCATGCATGCAGGAGCTGGCCTATGCTGCAGAGTGCCTTGCAGAGGATGCTAAGAACTACCACGCCTGGGCACATCGCCAAGCTATTGTCAGGCATTTTGGACTGTGGCAGCAAGAGCTTGAGGCAGTTCATGAACTGCTGGTTGAGGACGTCCGCAACAACTCTGCATGGAACCAGCGCTTTTTCGTCATCTCTGAGTCAGCCATGTGAGGCCATCATCATTGCCATGCCAAAGATGTTATTTGTTGTCTACCTGCTCTGGCTGTATTAGCCAGACATTTGTCAATGTCTCCCTCATGGCAGCCTAACACGGAGGTGTTGACACCCTTTGTAATCTGCACTATGCTTCATGAGCGTACTAGCTGTCTTTTGAGATGGATGGCTACCCTACTGGCCTGGCCATTTTGCAGAGCCAGAGTTGCGTCATGATGGCAGTGCAACTTACAACAGCTAGGCCTTTCAGACAACCTTAAGCTGATGGCTGTGCAGATTCCCTGATGAGAGGGCCAATGAGCTTCAGTTTGTGAAAGGGAAGATCCTGGAATGTCCTTACAATGAAAGCTCCTGGAGCTACTTTCGAGGTCTTTTAGGTCTGCCAGATGTGAAAAGGCAGCATGGGCTCCTGGGCTCAGTGGCAAGCTTCACCTTGCAGGTAACAGTACCTACTTGGGTGTTCCTGGTCTGGTTCTGGAGGCAGTCAGGCATTTGTGTGTTGTCAGAGTAGTTAGGTGATCCAGGCAACTTCCACTCACAGTACCAGAGAGAAGATTACAATGCTTTCCATGCACATTAAAAACAGTGAACAATGTTTTTTCTCGCTTGAAGGTCATGCACGTCTTGCTTTTTGAACACATTTCAAGTCTTTTGATGCCCCGCTTCTGTGGCAGGTGCTAGAAGCGACGCCATCCTGTCCACCAGCACTGACCCTACTTGGGGACATTTGCACGATGGGCACTGTCCAGGAGCGCAAGAAGTGTCTGGTGCAGGATCTCCACATACTACAAGAGCTGCACAATGCTGACCCTCTGCGGTCTCCGTACTGGCAAGCACAAATTCAGCACCTGGTGGATCAAGTGCATGAAACTGCCTAGTACAGTAGCAGAGTTGTCTGTGTTGCAACATAACAAAGTGCATCATGCCAAGTACCAAAATGCACTGTACACATGCTGGACCTGGTCTGAGGGCTGCAAGGATGCTTAACACCATCATACGTTCCATAAATTGTGCTGATCTGTAAAGTATACTAGAAAATTTTCCTGCTTCGAGGCAGTTTGCAGAGAAAAAGTCAGCAGTTGGCACTCCTATACAAGTCTCAGTGCTGCCAATGTATTGCACATGTATGAGCACAGCAGCATTCATTTCTTCAGTGCATTTAGCTATCATTTACCAGCTCAGCAATCAGCATGTACATCGCATTATACACTTATGTGACGCTGAGCTTGTGTTGCTGGAAGTCTGGGCTGATATTGCAAATATGCTTGTGCAATTACTGCTCAGTGTGATTTGGACATCAGATGATGCAAATCGTCTACATTCTTGCCATCCATGACGGGCCGTACCAGTCCTACCAACACAGTTGTGGTGGTCAGACTGAGTCCTGCTGCTCCTAGCCTGCAAACCATACGATGCAAAGAGATGGCACAGACCATGAAAAAGCAAGACTGTTTATGCCTGCGCTGGAAAGCACTCACCCCGGACCGACTTGCTTTGCAAATTGCAGAAAATTATCTATCTTGACATTGCTAGCAGGGGTAGCGCCCCATAGCTGTCTTACCAAGGGTTTGAAAATGTAGCGACGCTGCAAGCTGCAAGACAACACCGCAGTTGACGTCTCACCATGCCACCAACTTTCAAAAAGGTACCTTGCAAGCAATGTGCAAATTGTTCCTGGACCTCACCCAAAAGCAGCAGCACCAAATAACAGTGCAGTTATTGTCCCTGTGTTGGTGGCATTACTTTTGACTCTGTGATCAAACCAAGGTTTGTATACAGGCCAAGGATAGGCTTCATGGAGACCTGCAGGAGCCTATAGCAACTCAAGGGAATATTGTGCATAGGCTCGTGCTGCAACGGTGATGACCATACCGTACAGCTGTTTCGCTGTAGCGTTGGCTGCCTTTGTGTAAGACCACGACAGGCCTACGCCCGCTAGGCCACCGATGGCACCACCGGCGACCGGCACAACCAGAAATGCCATGCAGAGCTCTGCAGCTCAGTGCAGAGTGGCAGAATAGCTCAGCTCCATTTACTATTACGCCGAACTTACGCTAGCTGACCTAGACTTAGAATAGCGACATGACAAAGCCACTTGACCGGACTGAAGCGCGACAAATTAGTGTCATGTGCCGGCATGTCTGGTTCGTCTTGCTTGAATGTCAGCCGTGTACTTGAATTGTGTGGTCGGAACCGTCCGCTGTATGTTGATAGGTGATCCTGATCGACCAACATGCCAGGCTCTGAAACCCCAAGCTTGCAGTCCACTGTGACAAGTCCGCAAATCTCTGCGTCTTCCAGCGGCACAAACGCCGGCACACCTCATCATTCAGGTGGCAGAGTCAAAACAGCAGCTAGCAAACTCAAACACAAGTTGGGCTTCAAGTCACATAAGCACCACAACGAATCACTGGCAGTGACATCTCCAGCTCCTCCACCTCTAGACACCAAGGCAAGTCCGTCTGAACCGTCGTGTTGTCTTGTGCGCTTTTGTCCTGAGCTGAGTATCTGTATGGCTTCAGGAAGCTGCAGGAACAAGCACCGGCCCAGTCCTCTCTCCAGCAGCAACCGCACGTGCCAATTTTGCAGCACAGCCAACAGCCTATGACAGTCAGCCTGCTGACTTCCAATGGCTGTGCCATCGTGATATTTTTGTGCAGGCACGGATTACTACTCACCTGATGTTGAGGCTGATGTTAAGATCAAGCTTAGTTGATCAACTTTTGGCCCCATTGCAGGTATTGCATGCCAGCAAACTGCGAGGTGCTGACATGGGCGGATCTTCAGATCCTGTCTGCAAAGTCTCACTTGGGCCTTTCAAGGCACGCACTCGTGTTTTGAAGCACACTCTTGATCCAGAGTGGAATGAGACATTCATATTTGTGCTGGAGCCAGATGCTCTGGCAGTCATGGGCAGTGTCCCAGTGCTTTCCTTTGAAGTGTGGGACCACAACAACTTTGCTCCAAACTATTTTTTGGGGGAGGTGCGTCGTCACTCTGCCTACTGACATTCTCTGCTTGTGCACCAAGCACAATCAACAGCTGAAGCTGCTGCAGTCTGTGACAAGGTTCAGCCGCAATTGGCCGTTCAGCAATATGACAGCGAATGCTTGTGAATGTACAATGCCAAGCTGGTTGCTGCAGCAGCTGATCCCATGTGCCATGTGTCATGTCATTGCAGGCCAGCTGTCAGCTGCCCGCAGAAGTGCAGCACAACACAGTTACCCAGCAGCTTCAGCTTCACTCCAATCGGCATAAAGCTAAAACACAGAGCAAAGGGTCCCTGAGTTTTGGTGTTTGGCTAGGCCCCACCGGCAATAATTTGGGAAGAATGCGAGAAGGTGCACAGCATAGCATGGCATTAGACAGATGCACATCTAACTTTGCAGCAGTTTCCTGGTCTGCTAAACCATGCCTTGAGTGCATCTGCCAGGCAGCCTTTCAGCTAAATGTCATACAACCAAATGCATTAAGAGATCCTCTGCTGCTGATGTCCACCTCTTTGCAATCATTGGGGATAGTCAACAGCTTATGCGATTGTAGTGCTGTGTGTTGAGCATGCCAATCAATGTTTTGCTTGTTGCAAACTTGTCTTTGTGCAGGCACAATGAGTGGCGCACGCACCAAGCTCAGCACAGCAGTACGTCCTTTTGGGCAACCCAAGACAATGCCACTTGTGGTGCATACTGGTGGAAACACCCTGTACGAGGAGCCTTGTTTGGCATACCTCCATCTTCATGTCACCAAGGTGCCTCATGCTGTCTTGATAGTTTGCAGTTGACAATCCATACATTGCATTAAGCATACTAAATCAAATCATGGGTCATCCTCCTGTGCAAAATTGTGCCTATTGGTGCCAGAAGTCAGACATATGCATGGAGCTGAAGCCATAACTACGTTGACTTGCGTTTGCAGTCTTGTAGCATTTGTACAAGCTTTGTGTCTCTGATCTGGCAGCAGACCAAGGCAGCTTCTGATGAGGGGTGGAGACATGACTGGTTCAACTTGCAGGTCAAAGGCCTCCATGGTGACTCATTGCCCCAGCGGTCTGCCATATCCAGGGTGCGCAGTCTAGGCCGCAGCAATTCCAGTGGCAAAATTTCTGCCCCTTCCAACAGCAGACTTGCCAGGGCCCTGCAGCGCAGCCAGCACAGTACGCCAGCAGCGCTGCAGCGCCATCCATACCTTGCTCTGACTGAAAGCGAGGAAGTGCAGGAGACGCTGCTGACTGCTCCTTCTGAGCCGTATGCTGCTGGGGAAGGTGACAGCCCAAGGTTGTTCTCAGAAACAAGTTGCACCTAAACTTGATGATGTACCACCTACAGCCTATACTAGTTTATGGCAGCGCATGACAGGCTGCTTCAACAGCAGCTGTGACATGTGACTACATAATTGCCTGTCTCAGGCACTGAGCGTGGCATGCATGCTTACTGTGGCTGTATGGCTCATGCAGGGACAGGCTTACATGCATGTATGTCCTGCTGCTTGCTCAAGTCATACTTGGCATGTGACGCATGCGTGTGCTACAAATCACTTCTTGCTGCTGTACAATCTGTCCTGTCCCTGTGCCTGAATCATATCTTTGAGTCAAACAAGTTGCACAGGAGCATCGATTCTCCCAGTGGTGATGACAGTCAGCCATCCCCATTCCGGCAGTGGTACCAGGGCCAAGAGCCCTGGTGGGCCAAGGATGAAGAGGACCAGACTCAGAACGCACAGAGTGAGATTGGGGAGTCTGAGGCAGACACTGATGTTGGCAGCACCTCTCCAGACGGCCCCCACCACAGCCGCTCTGGCAGAGGACGCTACTACTATCTCCTGGTAAAACAGCTCACCTTCACCTGTGTCTGGGCTTCGTCAAATGCTGAGTGCTCCAGTCAGCTCCATGTCATCAGCATCTACACGTCTGAATATTGTTGCATCAAATCATGCGCTGAATTGGCCCAAAATTGACAGCAAGCTAAGCAGCTTGTCAGATATTCCTCATGTAGGAACTGATGTCGTCGTTACCACCAGTTGCTGACAGACTTAGTGCTAGTGCAAAAGGTGAACATGGGCAACCAGAAGCACACAAGCCCTTTGAAGCGTGCTGATGAGGATGCTTCCCTAACCTGGGATCTGAAAATGCCGCTGGTTGCGCAAGTGCCCATCAAGAACAGAATAGTTAAGGTGGAGCTGCACCGCACGTCCAGCCGCACCAAGTCTGGCAAGCTGCTTGCCACCGCCCTTATCCCTCTCTTCCAGCTCATGGGCTTCCGCCAAGGTGCCCGCATGTCGTTGTGGTGTTTGGTAGCCACATCTACGAGTTTTTCTCTTGTTTGCCTTTGGATTGCCCGGTGACCACTCAGGCAGAAATCCACCAGCTTGGCCAAGCTACATTTACACAGGACTGTCAGCATCTGTAAACTTGTAGGCACATGCCAATTATAAGCCAGTTGCTTTCAATTTGCTACAGCATGTCAGGCTGTCAAGAAGACGGCACATTGTCACCCATGCAGCTTGATTTGTTCTGCTTCAAAAAGTGTGCATGCTAAAACTACCTTCATGCAAGTCATCATTGCATCTTGGGTGCAAGCCTGGCAAGCCGTCTATCCAGCCAACATGAGGATATTTTGTATGTAGTGAGAGCCTTTTTTCACCATGATTTGTGTGCAGAAAACGAGGTGCATGGTCCTGGCAGGCAGAGGGCAGAAGAGGGCCAATGGTTCAGATTGCATGGACAGGGCAAGACAGCATCCCAAACTGATGCTGGCATTGTTAAGATGGCCTTGGCGGTGCTGGACGCGGATGTGCGCAGGACCATGTATCAGCAGCCGCTGCTCAGCCAGGACAAGTTCACAGGCATGCTCTTGCCTTCCACTAGCTCCTCCGGCTGTAGCTAAAGCAACTTTCACTGTGCCTGACCTTGTGAAGTGCTTCTACAATGATGCAACACTGTGCAGATTTGTGTCTGATGTGTTCCTTCACAAAAGTGCACATGCAAGACTATGCAGGTTTGTGTCTCATGCACGCCTCCAAGGAAGCAGAGATTCAGAAGAATCCAGGTTCATGTCTGATGTGCTCCTGTAAGGAGGCGGAGCCAACAGCTGCTGCAACAGTCTGTGCCTGCCTTACAGTCAAACATGATGCTGCCTGCTGCCTAACAGCTCATTCTGAAGGCAATGCTGACATTAACGCCAGCATCTATCCCTGGCACCATGACCTGATCATCATGTGTGCAAGCAATGTCAGGCCAATCACAGCATGTCAACAAATTCAGCATCCACCTAAAGTATCATTGAAAATGTTCAGCCCAACAAATACATGTTTGTGTTGATTCTGTCTGCCGGCTATTTGGTACCTGACATGCTGGTGTGGTTTCTATCCAGGCAGTGTGCCTCAGTATGAGAAGCAAGCATGGCAGGCTGAAGAGAGTGGCACAGCTCAGCCCTCCCTTGTGCAGCTGACCCCCCTTCCTGAGCACCTCACCACCTCTCATCCCCGCTCCCCCAACGAAGGGGTCATGTCATGGCTCAACGATGATGCCACAAGCCAGCACTCAGACCTGTCTGCTGCTCATGAGCCCTCTGCCTCAGATGCTGGTGCACATACGCCTATCAGTCCCACTGGGTATGCTTATGTGCCCAGAAAAAGCGGCGCTTGCTCATGTGCTGGGAATGACATTTGAATGTAACCTATGCATTGTGCAGAAAAGATGGCGTTGCCTGCTTGCATGGCAAAATAACATTTTGACTTCTGCATCGTCACACTCCCCCCCACTTAATGACAGCCTCCTCACTGATGGGGATCATGTAAGCGTAACGACATCTACCCCCTATGCAAGCAACAAATCATCTTCAGCAGTCACTGGGATCAACTCCACGTCATCATCGTCATGGGTCAATAGCACACAGAAGACATAAGGTTGAGCAGAAGTTTTTCACGCTAAGGTGTCAGGTGTAGAGGGTTTGGTGCTCATCATAGACACCAGATTTGTTGTTAGGTCTGCATCAAGAAGGTAGACTTTGCCTGTTGCCGCAGCCAGCACTGGCGCGTTACGGACTGCATCAAAAGACTGCAGGTCTCATGCATCAGTCTCCTGCAGAACCCACGTAGCTTCTTGCTGGACAACTGTTCATGATGTACTGAGCACATGACGTGTGCAGGTCCAGTCAGCATCAAGACTGGCCAGCCTACTCATCACCCACCTACGTGCCACAACAAACGCATGACCAGCGGCGAGGGCTGCTCCACACAGCCTCGCTGCATGCCAAAGCAGCCGCAGCAGCCACCCAGGAGTGTATACAGCACGCAGTACGCATGGCCAAGGGCATACAAACGCATGAGCATGGGCCAGTCAGGAACCCTGGGGTGAATGTGCCAGCTGGCATGGTGAAAGTCACCCTTCATGATGTGGAGCTGATGACTCCATCCCTGTGTTTCTGTGTGATCAAGATTGGCCCGCACTGGGGGCGTACCACCACCCTCATGGCTGCTCCAAAGGGGTCCTGGGATTGGGAGGTGGGTACGCACCACTGATTGATGCGCATATCTTGTCCTGAAATGGAGATTGTAATGCACAAGCTATGCTGCCACCTTCGCATATGCAAACAATCCATTCTCACTCAACTCCCATCATCTGCATCTGCAATGCAACATTCAATGCATGCATCATCTATCTGCATTGTGTGTGTGTGTCTGTGTGTCTGTGAATTGACAGCAACACATAGACATATATTGGCACTCTGGTTTTGCAAGTACAACTGAAAGGTCAAAATCATGCAAAACGTGCTTTGCACCTACAAGTGCCTGTGATGCAGGTGCATGTTCCTTTGTATGATCCGTCCAGCGTGATGCTACTTGCTGTCTGCTCTGCTCAGCCAAAAGTGCACAAAGCACGAGTCCTGACTAGGGCTGTGCGCAGTGTCCTGGCTCAGGTATGCACTTGCAGCTTGGCGCTGCTCAGCTTTGTTGTGCCGAGCTTTTATTCACATGCAAATGCATTGTACATGGTGACAGAGAAAGCAGTACGTCAGTTCCACAGCTTACAGCTGAATACATCCCGGTGTACTCTGCTTCTTTTGCTGTCTGGACAGCTGTAAATCCCAATGTGCCGGCATACTCACCTTGCCATTCTGCCGACAGTGATGTTCCAATGCTGCACCATTAGTCTACACATGTCAGCAAGACGCACACACATGGTGCTGGTACCCATCCTTGGGGTTGCAGAGGAGACTTGGTCTTCAGTCACTCACACATTTGGCAGTGGTGAAGCAGTACACAAAGTGCGGTGCAGGAAGATGCTGTGCTGGGCAAGCTGCGCATACGGCTGTCCACGCTGCAGCCCTGGACTGAAGTAGAAGCAAGGTTGCCCATGCTGGCTGACAGGGACAAGGGAGGCTCCAAAGTCGCGTATGCTCATCTCACCCTCAAGGTTCGGCAGGTCCTTTGGAATGGCACACATCTAGCTTTCAAGCCTCTCTCCCCTGTTTTGTGCAATGGATTTGCAACAATGCTACAGCTTGCATGCGTGCAAGGTTGTTGTTGCGCTTGCTCAGCAGTAATCAATGGTGTGGTGTAGTGGAAGAGCTTACACCACAGAGCTGTGGAAGAGCTTCTGTGCATTCTGCATACGTTGATCCAAGTATACAGAGACCTCACACACATCCAGACTAGCGTCAGATTTAGCACCCTGTTCTCTCTTGTGCAGGTGTTGCATTGGAATCAGAGAGTGCTGCTGAGTGAGTACATCAAGCCACATTTTCCAAATGATGTGTACAAGTACAATATGCATCATGGGGATGCAGCCCACAAGGTGGCTCATGAGCATGACCGCACTGTGGCAATCTGGCTGGAGGGGGTCAACCCCTCCATCCCCACCCCCATTGCTTTGGGGGTGGTGGACACTCAACGGTATGCATGCCTATAGAGCAAAGCTAGACCTGATTCACTGCCAGCTGAGCTGCATATAGCCAGCTCGAGCTTTGCAGGTACCAAACGTTTCATAAGTGTAAGTCATTGGGTCGACTGCTCAGCAGCCCTGCTATGCAATTTTTGGGCATGGCTCACCTGAAGCCCCAAAGCTGACCTGCCTTGTGGCTACGCAATGTATTAGGTTGCTCTGCTTGTCTAGCTTGTGCCCAATTGCCATTGCTACAGCTATTGATGGTTGGCTGTGCTCCCTTGTAATCTGTACCTGGCGCGTGTGTGTGTGGTAGCAAGCCTACGCCTGAAAGAATCCGAAATTGTGCTAGCTTCTGCATCAAGTGCAGTCACAGCACCAAAAGCTGCGCTGTGGGATGCAGATGGCGCTTCACCATGTCTCGGGCGCGCACCAACTGGCGGCGCCTGCAGAACATCCGTGGTCATGTGGCCAAGTACCAGACTGCCTTCCAGTCTGTGCAGCGCTGGGAGCACCCTCCTGCTTCAGTGGCTGCCATCAGCTGCACCACCCTGCTGTGCTTCTACCCCCATGCTGTGCTTGCCTGCCTGCTGGTCTACCTCATGCTGCACTCTCTCTTCATGTACAGGTATTGCCCAAAACTCCGCCTGTCACCACTCAGCAAACTCCCTTAGCGTGAACCTGAAAGCATGTAGACTGGTGCCTATTGTTGGCTGCCTCCCTAGTGTGTCATGCTGTATGCAATGCTGATCTGTTACCAATGGTGCTCATTCTTCCTCTTACAGATGTGCTTGTGGCAAAGGCTGACAGAAACTGTCTTGACTGCGGCAAAGCCTATGCTTGCTGCTCTTGCCATTGCCCTAGTGCACTGCACAGGCAGACATGCCAACCACACAGCCTCACATTTGACAAGCACACCAATGACGTTGCACAGGGCGCTGGCAGTGACCTTGAGCATGTGTGACAGCTGACATGCTTCATGGCTGACAGGTCCTTCTTGAAACATGCAAAGACAGAACCAGTGCAGGGCAAGACCAAGAAACATGCATAAATGAAGCCTGAGCTTGTCATAAGATTGTGATCTCAGCATGGCGTGTGGTGCAGAGGGGTGTATCAGGGAGAGCCCATGGAGATGGAAGCAGAGGCAGAAGCTGATGACACAGAAGAGGAGACTGAGGTACACCTCAACCTTACCAGACTCCCCCACTGCAACATTGACCGGCTGCTTTTATGCTGCGCTGTACTGCAAGCCAGCTGTCATAGCTCTCTGTGTGGAAGCTCAAGTCTTGTGCCTTTGACACATATGCTGCATTCTCTGCCCCTTGAAATGTTGCATTGCTGACAAAGCCGGATCACATGCAACTTCCTTTGCGCAAACAGCCTTGTCCGCAATCTTCCTCTGTGCCTTCAACACAACATTGAGTCACACGGGGCAGCACAGAGCAGTCACATGCCATCAGCAACATTGCCTGGGTGTGCAGCTGCTGAGCGGTAACACCAATGCTGTGGCGTCACTGAGGCGCAAGTACAACAAGCTGCTGGGCGTGGCCCTGACGCTGCAGAACCTGCTGGATGATGTGGCCACCCAGCTGGAGCGCCTGCATGCCTGCATCACCTGGCAGGACCCCTCAGCCACTCTGCTCTTCATCGCCTTCTGTGCCTGTGCAGCTATGGCGCTGGCTCTCCTGGGCCTGTCTATTGTCATGGCTATTGCCTGCTTCTGGCTGGTAAGGCTCCTGCCACAAAGAGGCATGCTGTTTCAGCTGACATGCTTGTCATTGCGTGGGCGGTCCTGCCTTGAAGATTTTGTACAATAACCTGTTTTCTGCAGTGTTTGGCAGTTGTAAGATACTGCAATCCATCCATTGCTGTTTGCATTGAGCTGATGGTTTCTTAGCTTGTTTTGAAGCTGTTTGCTTTCTAGTCTTGGTGCTGACTCAGCTGACATTGCCCATATTGCTTTGTGCAGCTTGTGATGGTGTTATCAGGTATCATCATCTGCGTCCAAGAATCAAACAGACCGCACAGAGCTCTCAGAGCTGTGCTTGTCACAAGGAGTTGTATTGCATTGTTGACACAAGATGGTGTTGCCCTGCAGCTTCGGCCACCACAAATGCGCACTCCCACACCAGCGCCACCAGCAGCCTTCTTCAAACGGCTGCCTTCCGTCTCAGATCAGCTCGTCTGATTGAGTTGATGATGCTGTGCGGGCGCAGCACACCTGTGTCTGCCTGACTTCATCTGGCACCGCGGTCATCAGTTTACAGCAGGATGTTGCAGACCAGCTGAAGTAGCAGGGAGAGCGTTTTACCCAAAACGTGCAATGCCTGCTAAGAGCAGACACCCATTTTTGCACCAATACTTCCAAGACAGCAGTCAAGTGTGCTCAGATCTCTCTGTACATTTGGCAACGTACTCTGTGCAAATGGCTCAGTGTGCACTTCGACAATGGTGTCTTGCACATCAGCAGGCATCGGCTATAACATGCTAATATAGACTGAAAAGCCTTATCTGCCAGCTCAATTAGATGGTGTCAATGCAGCCATTAGCAGACATTGTATCAGTATTATGGCAAAAAGAATCCAGATCAATTTGCCCATATGTATGCCCACAGACTGTCATTGCTGATCTTCTGTTATTGCTTCTGGAGATATATGCACAGCATGATGACTTGGCAACGTCAATGTACACATGTGTTCAGCATAGGTAGCCAATGAGTCGCCTCTGATATCCATTAATTGCAACGTTGCTAAATGTGTAATATAACAAGACTGATGTCAAATTTGACGTCCTTGCCGTCTGTGCTGCATCTGCAACTGCACACAGGTGCATGGGTACACAACCAGTTGATCTCTTTATGCTGGTCAGCAAGAGCTTGCATCATTTGTTCATGAGTCGAATCTGACAAACTCCTCTTCCCCAGTCAACACCAAAGTGTCAGATAAGGCCGTGTTCACAATCTCATCTGTTTCTTGGCGATGTATAGCCAAGCTTGCTGTCGCTGCAATGACACAAACAGGGGGTAAGATGGACACCATCAGAATTGGGCATGCCTTTTTCAACGTGGCATGCTTTCCCACCCTTGTCGAATGAGCTTGCTGATGCAGACAGTGCTAGAGAAATTGCAGCAGCTCTGCAGCATTGTATCAAATATCAAGACTGCTATTGCCTTGATAGAGAATGTTCCGTGGGGAGAAGCAGCTCGTTTGCAGTTTGAGGCAAGAGGTACATACCTGGAGAGGCAGCAGCAGGGCGGCCAACATATCTGATGCGCGGCGGGGGTATACTGCCCTCTTGGCTCTTGACCAGCTCCCGCATGGCAGTGTCCATGCGAGGCTTGACGTAGCGCCAGGCTCCCATGTTCTTGGGCTCCTCTTGGCACCACACCACCTGGGCATTCGAGTACTGCATCACCACCTGCACATCAACTACACCGCATTTGCTCTAGTAAACAAAGCTCAGCCTGTTGCTGGTCAAGACTGATGGCTGCTGCTCAATATTCAGACAGTTGCAGAGCCTGCATGCCAGGAGTCAACAGCAGATGATCTTGTTGACTCTGCACCATTTGCATAGCTTGCAAGCCTGGGTAAATGCCTAGCTGGGCACAGTATCATTTCACCAAGGTCTACAGATGCTCCCAACAGATCAAATACAATGGACTTACTGCTGGGCAGCAGCTATGTTGTGAGGCCGCCTGTACTGTCTTCTCACTGCAGTGATATATGTCGTCTACTTGACACATGATGTGTTCGACGGGAGTGTGACATACCTGAGTAACAAGGTCATGGGGGAAAGGGGCAATCTGCTCCAGGCGCACAAGTATGACATCACGTATCTGACGTGATTTCCTGGCCCTTGACAGTGTGTAATAGATCTGACCGCTGCACAGTATGACCCGCCTTGTTTCATGGGCAGGCAGCAGCCATGACTCTCCTGACGCTGTCTGTGCTTGCCTTGTGTTGTCGGAAGCCTGCAGCCAAGTGAAGACAGTTATGACCAAATACGTCAGTCTCGCTGTGCCGCACTCCTCAAGTCTGCCAGACACCTTGCGAATTGTACCCGCTTCCTTGAAATGCACCAGACAGCATAGAGCAGGCCAACACGCTACAAGAAGCACAAGGCTGACAGTTGGAAAGATCATCTGTTGTTGCTGCAAAGAGTGGTCCTCTGGTATGAGGTGTCCTGCCTGGCCTTCATTTGTTAGTGCATTGCTAAAAGTGATCCTTCATTTGATATTTTGTACAAGATACGGCAGCAAGCCAAGACCGACACCAAGCAGTTTTGCTAGCCAAAACTGTGCAAGGAGTTGAGAGGTCAGATGGCTTTCATTATAGCTACTGATACCTTGCCATCATCAATGACTCGATTGAAGAAGGTGCCAGTGGTGAAGTCCTGTAGTGCAGAGGTGGCTGGGCGGTGGTGCAGCAGGAATTTGGGGGTCAACAGCACCAGCGGCTTCTGAAAGGGTCTGTTCAGCTGGCGGCGCAAGGCATGGAACATCTGCGCCGGTGTCGTAGCATTAACGACAAACATGTTGGCCAGTCGCTCTGCATGGCGCCGCATATGCTGCACCATCACCTTCTGCCATACATCCTGCATTCCACAACTTATGTTGTCAGGCCAGCGACAACAAGCATGCCCTCTGAATGCCGGTGTACGGTATCAAGTGCACTGTGCTGTTCTGTGCTGAAGTCTATTGCTTGGTATCCCAACATGTCTCCACTTATTGTGTACAACCATCTGTGGCATCACTGCCACGCCAGCCATGCCAGCAATGAAGGGCGCATGAGTAGCACAGCGCAGGCGTGTGACAACTTGCTGCCTGTGTTTGATGGTCACACCTGGGTGATGTGAGCATCTGGGGCAAGGCCCATCTCTGTCCAGAGAGTCTCTGCCAGCTCCCCATTCACCTCCCCCTCCCCCTCCCCTACCCCCTCACCCTGCCCTCCCACTGCCTTCAGAAGAGCCATCACCTGCACAGCAGCTGCAACTCCTTGCTTGCTGGATCAGAGCAGAGTCCACTGGATCAAGTCATGAGGCAAAAGGTGCACCAATAGCGCCAACTGGAAGGCAGGCTGGTAGCCTGTCAGTGCAAAGGTGGTCAGTGCACAGACCTGCTGCCTGTTGAGGCGGCCACCATGGTCTTTGGCCAGAGCAGTGAAGGTGGCACTCATCTGCCTGTGCTGCGAAGGGCTGTGACCCGGCAGGTGGTCAGCGTCATCATTACACAGCGACAGGAAGCGCTCCAGGCGGGCACTGCTGTGATCAGGGCCCGCACCATCATAACCATGTGGCAGCAGCAGCACTAGGCCTGACTGCTGACCCCACCTCTCCTCTCCTAAAGACAAAAAACAAGAGAGATGTCATACAGTCACAGCACCAGCTACAAGACTTGAGGTCCTGCCAGAAGTTTGGCAAGATCTGGAGGCAGTAGCAGAAAAGACAATGTTGTGCTGCAATGCTGCATTGCAGTACTGCTCTGCTTTGGCCAGCCTGAGTATGCTCTCATGTCCCTGTGCTTTCAAACACATGGCAGCATGTTTCATCTGGTTTCAGTGTTCACCTGCTGCAATGAACTGGTCAATGATGACTTGAGCATTGTTGGCAAAGTCTCCAAACTGGGCTTCCCAAACCACCAGGGAGGTGCCGGCACACCCCAGGCTGTAGCCATACTCAAAACCCAGCACGGCAGCCTCACTCAAAGGGCTGTTCCAAATCTCCACAGGCTCTTGCTGCCCCTCCACCATGTTGTTCAGCTTGACAAGCCTACACGCAGTCCAGGTGGATTCCATGCAACATGATGCACCATGGTACACCCCCAAGAGAAGACAGCAGGCACTTACATGCTGATGCTGGCAGCATGCAGGTTGTTGAGCAAGGATGAGTAGCATGCCCCTACCCATGCATGCAGACTTTGGGTAAGGTTACTGCAGATGCATCTTGACGACGCGCCTTTGGCATGGCAGACTTGCTTGATAGCAGGCAAGCAATGCCAACAATAATCACTGTGTAAGAACCCAAGCAATGACTCTTGAACTGCAAAACAGCATTGAGGCAGCGTGTTCACCTTTCTCCTGTGACCTGATCATACATACAATGGCACCAGCAATCACTGTGTGAGGATCCAAGCAATGACTCTTCAGCTGCAAAACAGCATGCTCACCTTTCTCCAGTGACCTGATCGTACAAGGCAGCATGGCGCTGATTGAAGGTGCCTCGCTCACTGTCCTGCCCAGAGAGCCGCACTGCATAGTGGCCCCTGTTCAACCCCAGGGAGGGGTCCATGGAGAAGTAGTCAGAGGGGGTGACCCCCACTGGTCTGACCCCCCGCCTGAGGGCCAGGGTGCCAAAGGCCAGGGCCTCTGCCATGGCAAAGTCCACTCTGCTGGATTCATCCTTGCACATCTGCCTGAAACGGCAATCTCTGTGTTACTGCAAGTCAGGCTGTGCAATGCAAGGATGCATGAGACCATCTTCATGCTGACCAGCGTTGTGCTGACCATCTTTGCACTTGTTGCGACAAGCCATTGTACAGCTCAGGATAAAACCCACGAGTGAATAGCACATGCCTGGCAATCTGAATCAAGGTCTGCATGTCCACCTCATTCAGAACCTGCCGAGGAGTATGAATCAGGGAGTTAGCATCACACGACAATCTTCCTAGAGTTGCAATTCATTGTCGATCATCTGGCATCAAAATTGTGATCACACAAAGCACGCCAAAGCGCACGGGCATGTGAACATCCCATCAAGCAGGTCTCAAGAGAATCCAATTGTGGAGGAAGGTCAGGTGCTCGGCTCAGCAGACGTCGCTGTACTGACCTCCTGAAACACATGGTCAGCTGCTCAACAGACATGACATCAGTCTGCAGCACTTGTGCAATGCAATGTTGTGAGGCTTACCTCCTCTTCTGCAGCAGCTTTTGGGTGTGTTGATGTGGGGTGAAGTGCGTGGGCAGGTTGCAGACAGCACTGCCCAGCCAGGCAAGAGTGGGTAAGGGCAGGCCAGTGGGCTCCTGACTGCCCCACACTGCAGCCTGACCCACTGCCTGTATACAGACACTGTTGCATAACATGCTGATGAAAAGTCTCATTGGAGCAGTTCAGGCGATTAATCTCAGCCATGTGCCCCACTATTTCAGGTGAAAAGCATAAACTGCTGTTCCTTCATCACAACATCGCTACTGCAAATTCTTTGGTGCTCTATCGTGGAATGCTGTTGAATATTTAGTGCTTGGTGCACATTGATTCCCAGTTGTTGCCTGCTGACTCCCCTGATCCAAAAACAAAAACAGGAAATGTAAATTGATTGGACTGATGTTGCAGGCTTGTGTTGCTGCTTCCATATTTGACAGCCCAGGCTGTGCTGGCAAGCACATGCCTGAGCTCTGGGCACAATTGCCTCTACCACTCATATCTCAGGAGCTCATCTTACAGGACGACCCATGATAACAGTGGGCAAAATCTCAACAGCCACATACAAAAGCTTCTGCTGTTTTGCTGTGGCAAGACTATGGCCCAAACACGCAATAATACAAGGATGCACTCAACAGGGAGGAGCATATGTGAGGACCAAACGCAGGTGCCTGCCTGCAGAGCATCGCCTTGCCAGGAGGAATGCAGCCAGTTCTGTGCAGACTCCTTGTACTTGCCACTCTGGAAAGCCTCAAACTCCTGCTCATACTGCTGGGCTGCTACATCCTGCACCACAGTATGCCCCATGACCACACAACCAGATGTGCACCGTGGGTTTCATGACTCGCTGCAGAAGCAGGCCAGTACATCCATGGCAACAAGGAGCAGTGCTGCTGAGGCTGCTGCATACAACCCACAATCAAGGGATGCCCTCTCCAACACACGTGACCAGGCAGCCACATCTGCCATAGGGACAAGTCATACATGCAACTTCTGCAAATGGCTTGATGGCATATACATATGCATATCTCAGTCCTGCAAAGTGCAACAGGGGTGCAAACAAGAGCATGAGAGCATACAGGGCTGTCAGAACATTTGTCATGATGACACCTGCAGGGCCTTGACTTGTGAGCTCTTCATCACAGCCTGTTCATCTAGCTTGGAGGCATACAGCTGCAGCACTGGCGGGTGCTCCATGACTGCCTGATATGACAAGGGCAGTGTGATGGTGGGGTCATCCAACTCATTGTGTCCATACCTGCGACACATTGTGACTGTATACACACGGCTAGTGACCACAGCAGAACCACACACAGTGTGCCACCACGCAGGGCTCAAAGCTTGCAGAAAGTAGATGTAAGCTGACAGGCAATTTCACCGTAACAAGTATGGGACACAGCTGGGAAAGCTGGCAAGACTGCAGCGCACGCAGGCTTGAAGGTTACCTTCTGTAGCCCACGATGTCAACCACAACATCTTGCTTGAATTCAGCTCGCCAGTCAGCAGCAATGCGGCAAGCTTCAACGACAGCCTCTGGATCATCTGCATTTACATGCAGGATTGGGGCCCTGCACCACACACAGCGTCAGCTGGATTGATCAGAAACATGGTTTGAGCCATTGCACACATATCCTGAAAGCATCACCGTACAGACCACATGTAGTAGTGCCTTCATGGGCATTCCAGATACACATGCCAGGCAATGCAGCGTGGTGCAGGCAAGTCGGGTGGCAGAGTGCAACAAAAGCAATGTGAGTGGTGGCTTGGCAGAGGCAGCTCACCCAATGGTCTTGGCAATGTCAGTGCAGTGCGGTGAGGAGCGTGCATCTGCCGGGGCTGTGGTGAAGCCCACTTGGTTGTTGATGATCAAATGGATTGTGCCGCCAGTCGAGAAGCCTGCAATCACAGAGATGAAGTACGCATGCGCTGCGCCTATTGCATACAACATCTGTCTGTCCGGAAAATCTGCCTGGGTGGATGAACACCATATGAGCAAGGCGTAGGTGTGACAGCTCTGAAATGCTGAGTGCTGAGCGCTCGGTGTTGAGCCACTGGTCTGGGAGGGAAAAAGACATTGCATGAACAAGGAGTATTATTGGCTGGAAAACAATGGGCAGTTGCAGGCTGACATATGCAGTGCATGCTCTGCCAATGGGTCTGATGATAGCATGTGTGGCATCTCACAGCAAACAAGACATATTCTGAACAGAAAGCAGTGCAGCTGCAACACAGGCAACACATAAATAGCAACTGTTGTCAGAGCTTTTCACAAATTCAGTTGATTGCTTGTCAATCTGACTGAAGTGATTCTTGATTGTTTCAGGTTGTGCATGAGTCTGACCAGGTGTGTCAGCTAACTGCAGAGTCTCGGCCACTACACCCAGGCCAGCAAAGGCTGCGTCACCATGGATGAGTAAGCCCATGACACGCTGCTTGGCTGTGTCCTGCAGGCGTGTCTGCTCTGCACGAACCATGCCAAGCACAACTGGACCAATGAACTCCAGGTGGCTCGGATTAGGTGCAATGCTCACACGCACTTGGCCTGATGCCTTTCCACCCTCCTGAACCAAGGTGTGGCAGGACACTTGTCAAGTTACTGCATGTGGTCAGCTGCTGTTGCTGTAACTGCATGGTGGCAGACTGACAGAAGGAGGGCATGCAGCTTTCTGAAGCATTTGCACTAATAGGCTCAGGCGAGACATCTCCCCAGAAATGAATTCATCTTTGTCACTGACGAGACATCACAATGATCAACATGAAGATATGACACGTTCAGAAGTGGTGATGGAGCTACCCTAAGCATGCATGTGAGTCAAGACAATGGCTCCAGCCGGTATTTTGAGGGTCTGTTGCTCAAAGGGCATCATACCTTTGCACAGCTGTTGCAGACAGCATGCATGGCAGCTACACTAACCTCAGCAGCAAATTCTAGACTGGCAGATTGGCCCAAGTGGTACTTGACATCCCCAACATGGAATTCACTCTGGCCTCCTTCCATTTCACCGTACAAGGCACCTGGCGGCTTCTTCAGAATGTTGCACAGCACATTGAGGCGGCCTCTGTGTGGCATGCCCAGCTCAATGCGGCACACGCCATGCTGAGAACATCGAGCTACCAGGGTCTCTAACCCCACTAAAACTGCTTCACACCCCTCAACTCCAAACCTCTGCATTGATGAAAGACTGCAGCTTGGTATTGACGCAGCATCTTGTGTGTATCCAAGAGTCAGATGGTACACACTATATAGGGCACAGCTGTGGGTACCATGGCTTGATAGGTTGATTGATGATGTTGATCAGTGAGCCAAGACAAGGAGGTCAAGGCTTGCCATTATCTTTCATCTGGATGTACAAGTGCAGCTTTGTAACAAGCAGCTCGCCAAAAGCTTGCTTGCACCATACAGAAGCTGTGTAGGCTGCGCAGACCTTGGAGGCAGGAAATTTGGCGGCCAAGAACCTCTCAAAGGCATCAGCATCCACCAGCCCGCGCAGAATGGCCAGCTGCTCCTGCTTGGTTGCCTTCTGCCTGTTTTCCATCCTCTGCACAAGCCATTGTTTCTTCTCGCTGCACAGAAGAAGGAGCTGTATAGCAGCAGTGTTAACAAAAGCAGTGTCAAAGGGGATGCAAGTAATGATTTAAAGCTGCTCAACAAGAGGAATGTCTATGCAGGCGTTTGTGCTGATACTCATGCTCATGAGTCAAAGCATTGCCTCTGTCTTGCCTGTGTTAGGTTGGGCTAACAAAGAGCATGCAACACCAGTATAGGCAGTAGTTGAAGCACCACGATCAAGGGAGAGTTATAATCAACACAAGTCGAGGATGCTGTGACTGGACGGGCAATGGCATCAAGGCTGACAGAGTTGTACCTAGTGGCCAAATGATTCAGTTCAGCGGTGAGTGTGCCACAGTAGGCTGCCTGCATCCTCTTAACAATTGCTGGCAGGGTCCATGTTCTGTGAGGTGTACCGGGGTCTAGGACATCGCCCACACAAAACTGCCTGTGTAGCGCAGCTCTTGGTTGCAGGATTGCTTGCTGGATCAAGATCAGGCTGGTGAAAGGCATTTTAAGGCCGACCTGTCGTCAGTGGTTGGCAACAAGAGTCCTAGCTTGCTGGCAAGCTTGCTTGATTTGAGTGGATGTGATGCGTCCAAGGGCAAATCATGCACAAGAGTACCAAGCTTGTTGTTGTTCCTGCAGAAGAATAAAGGTTTCTGGAACATTGATGTCTGCTTGGCAATGAGTTCTCATGATAGCATCCATCAGCTATCAAGTTATACCAAGTGGTTGCGTGTCTGGACTCTGTAAGCCAGGGACCTTGCTTGACTCTTCTCAGCGGGTCCAGAGCAGCAGCAAGGTGCCCGTCGTTCCTGAAGGAATGCACCAGCGATGCAACTCTCAGGCTGTCCTCGATCTCTAGTACAGCAGCGTCAGTGCTGTACAGTCTGCAGCGCAAAGCTCGGGCAAGCATGCCCCTACAAGGAAAATGGTACTGAGGCAGCTTCATTGCATGGCAATGGAGGTCGATAGGTTTGTACATGTATCCAACAAACCTCGATATCATCGCAGTGCCTGCCGACGCCTTCTCGCCGCAGCGTACTGTACGCTCATCCTTGTGCACATGCTTGCCATAGGTGCGTCTGGGTTTCGCGAGCCGGAACGCTTGCTAACAGGAATGCTGTATCTCGTCTGCTGCATGCTGCATCACAGTAGAACTTCGTTGTGCGCTATTGTCGCTTGTTGTGAACCGCTTTGACCTGTTCGAAACTGTTCGACACTGTTGCGTTCAGCGTTGACCTGATCGTCGATCAGTGATCGAGTTCACGCCGGCAATGAGTCGAATTTGTGGCATCTGGCACAGGGGCACAGCTGGTTTGAAAAGCAAACAATGCATGTCAGGACACAGAGAAGAGGTTGCCATCTCGGGGTCGATGATATTGTCTGAGTCGTGTTACCTTCACGTTGACAGCACGCATCTGATGCAACTTTGTGGCAAATGCATATTTCACTGCTTGTCTTGAACCGGCACCAAATCACACATTGTCTGCAATTTAGGTACAGCTGAAGGCGAATTATGCACATGTGTACAGGGCCATGCATTTGTGCCCCTCGCTTGCTGCAGACATAAACTGCAATCTGACAATTGCCTTAGTTGACCCCGACAGCTTGTGAAAGATCTGCATTTACTGAAAAAGTAGAGGAACTCCTGGCTGCAAGGCTGCATCCACATGTGCTGCAAGAATGCTTAACCTTTTTGCTGGGACCCGACAAAAGCAGCACCAACGAAAGAAGCTGTAGGCTTGGTCCACCACTCAGCTTCAGTGTGCAGGGCTTGCTGTAAATGCTGCTCCAGTTCCTTCAAGTGTGCAACCTCAGCCTTTGCTAACTCTGCATTTGATCTGCACAAAGAAGCATCTCTACTGGTCTTGCTGTTTAGTTTGCGTGCATCTATGACAATGTTTGAGGTAGCTATGCCAAAATATATTACTATGGAACCATATAGTGCCCCTGACATCTGCCACTGCAATCGTGGCGTACAAGAAGAAAACCCCACTCAAGTAGCATAAGCAAGACCGGAGTTCAATGAACTTTGCGTCTGCCATTAAAGGGCTGCGTTGCATGGAAATTTTCCACAATGCAGCCAGTATGCAGGATGTTTCATTCTGTTGCAAATGGCTGGTGGGCTGCACGCTACAAATGCAAAATCTTTTACCTAATGACGAGAAAATGGTTGCCACACCTGGTTTTAGCAGATGCAGCCGTCAATTTGCACGCCCGTTCCTCGGCCTCAGCTGCCTTGATTTCCATTTCAACCAACCTGTACATGATTCTCAAGCTGTGAGTGATAAAAGTGTGCCTTGGCAGTGCAATGCAACTGCAGAGACCGCTCATTATAAGCTTTGACAGATGTTTGCAAGAGACAAATAGCAGCTGTGCAGGCTGTGCATAGCTTGTGTTTGCAAGCTACAGGCGTGGCAGCAAGTAGACTGCCAAATTGTGAGCACTATGCTCAGGGTGGCATACTTTCTTTGCAGATGCAGCTTGGAAGCAGCAGCCTCAGCTGCAGACTCTGAGCGTGCCAGGCTGACAGCTTGAGCTTGCACATTGGCTGCTGCTGCCAGCTCAGAGCGCAGGTCCATATTTTCAAGCGCACATTGAAGCCCTTGCTGCAAGGCTGTGTCATAGGCGTCCTGCATCAAGCCTAAGATTTGCAGCAAGCTGTGTCTGGAAGGCAATGCTGAGGTATGGGTGATGGTCATAATAAGCTGAGTTACACTGTCAAGGTATTGACCTTGACTTGTGTCAGGAGCGGCCTGTAAGCTGCAAAGCCATCAATGAACGCCTCAAAGATTTCCCGATAGACATCCAACTTGAGACAGACAGCTGCATCAGGGTTCCTTTGCCCAGGCACCAAGTTTGCATCAACCATCATCTCAGCAGCACACATCTTGTGTGCAAGCATATCTTGCAGATGTTCTAGCAGCTTTGGTCTCCTGATATTGTTTTTGGGGTAGACCTGCGTCCCAATGCCAATATTGGTTGCGAGCATGCATGCTGACCCATTCAACACCATCAACAACAACGGTGAGGAACAGATGTTTTAGCACACAACCTCCAGGAAGCAGGCATCAAGGCTGGCTCCTGTTGATTCGAGCTTGTTTGCAAATGGTTGCGTCTGCTGTGAGATTGTTCTCGGGTTTGCGGGAGACCTGGTGATACGAAAGCTTTCGACACTAGCCATTATCGTCAAGAGCAGCTCTCAGGTTGAAAGCTACGGATATCGCTCAATCAGCAAAAGCCACCCGATCGTGCAGCATGAGAAGGCTTGCTCTGACCATGTAGTTGCTAAGATGTCTCAGCCAAGTACCTTACGGCTTCAGCAACTTGTCGGCAGATGTTGCTTTTGTGACGGGGCGGCAAGAAAAAACAAGTCAACTCTGCAAAGTGAAAGCTGGAATCTAGTCCTGGAGGTTGCTATTCAGCTCAAGCCCATTCAACTGCATTGATCGGAGCACACTTCCACCAAGCACTTATCCTGCAACAAAATGCATTTGAGCATGCTCACATCACCAACAAGACAGGGAACGATCACCAACCTCCACAGACAGTATACGCTTCATGACAACACTTGAAATGGCAGGTTGTGTTCTGCATAGGGCTGAACAGACTTGAAGTTGACAGTCACAATGGACAATGCATCCGTTTCACAGATAAATGCATAACACAGCAGAGTAACAACGACTCATATGGCACAACTGAAATGGGAAATGGGCCACATTCACGCCCTGAGGCGACTGGTAGGCAATTTTGAAGGTACAGATAGCAAATGATACACCTGCTCATCTGATATCAGAACAGTGGTGGAAGGACCACCGATCACGTTCACGCTGCTGCTGGCCAAGTTATGTTCCAATCAGGGCCTGCAATCAATCACGAGGGTGAGCATCAAACAGCTGAGCATCCTGCCCTGCCTTGACAGCCTAGTATGGATCTAGAAAGCAAAGACAGATTTACTGTGCACATCTCATGCGTAGGAACCAACAGGTTAGTTGTGCAACACACTAATCTGGTTACCACAGCAAAGCTGTGCAACCGAGATGAAAAACACACGTCCTTGTTTGAAGGCTCCTGCCACAGAACTGACGTACTTGCAACTTTGTAATGCATGCATAGTTAGCTGAAGTTCACCTGCTACAGGAAGCCAAGCAGCTTCCACTGGCGGTCCAGCATTGAGTTTCAGCAGCGATTGCAGCTGCATGTTTTCCTTGGCATGGTGTGGCACCTCCCATGCATACCCTGGAGGACAGGTGCCCCTGACTCCGGTTGCCAGCTGCCACTCACCACCACCTCCTCTGCATGCTGTGGGCAAGATGCTGCTGCACTTCACAGCTCGCCACCGCCCATCAATGGTGGAAATAGCCCCACACTCTGCCTGCATAACCACATCACTAGCCTGTCAAAGTGAATGCATGAATATGATGAGCTGGTTTGGTAAGCCAGACGTGCAGTGCAACCCATTAGGGCCAAGTGAATTGTTCTTGAATGAAAGGCAGATTACATTAAATATACTGATGTCAGTCCTGCACTTGATTAGAGTCAGCCAGGAAGCCACTCAGACAGGCAGTCAGCTGTTCACACAGCGTCAGAGATTTGCAGCCTGTGCTACCTTGGTGTCATCGCCAACAAAGAAAGACTGAAGCAGGTCTTGCAACATCATCCACATCTGTACGGGCTGGTTCTGGCCAGAGTAGGGGTCATAGGGGTGACCGTCAGCCCATGTCCAGATGGTTGCAGCTGCGCGGGCTGGGGTAAGAGAGTCAGGTGATGGTGAGTTGAGGCCACAGCGAGACACCTCAGGCAAACTCACTTCATCCAGCAGAGGCCTGCACAACAACCATCAAAGCAAGCTGAACACTGCACCATGGCAATACAGCAAGGAAACAGACCAATCAAGATGCCATGACCGATGCAAGGTGAGGCAAGGAGGCCGCAAGCCTCATCATGCATAGCAGAAAGGCATGAAGTTGTGCCTCAACATGGACTGGTGAGTAAGCAATGCAGCAAGCGCAAGCAGCGCAACTCAGGAAAACCTACTCGTTTGACGCTCCCCAGATAAAGTCACAGTTCATTGGGCCATACTGGAGTTCACAGGTGGTGACGCGGTACAGCTGGCCATTGAGGGTTGCACCCTGAGCTGGGTAGGTGCCATTGGTCTCCACGCTGCAGACTGGTGCCCCTACAAAATGCCTCAGAGGCGGCTCCCTCCACCCACACACAGTCCCATCCCTGCACACAACATGCAGTGAATGTTGAACATTTCTGCCGCAAGTGTGGTCGGGTACCGTATACTGTGTTGTTCATTGGACACGTACAGAGGCGACAAAGATTTTGACATTTGCAAGGGCTTTTGCACTGTGGTCAAGAGCCTGCAAGCATCGTATGCCAGAGACAGATGCAATAATCGGCAATGCCAGGTGCAAATGCGTGCCCTGCACTCACTGTTACACAGCACTTGCATCTGATCACATCAATTGCATGTGATGATGATGCTGCACAGATCTTTCTGATAGTCTTGCACTTACAGCATACAAATTTGAGCATTCAGGAAATGCTTACTTTGTGAAGATGACTGTGTTCATGGCCAATCCGTAGTCTGCACCACTGACAAACATGACTCGCTTGCCCCGTGCCACCAGCTCATCCATAGAAGGCCAGACGCCGCCAATCAGTAGCAGTTCTGGAGGGGTGAATATGGTGTCAATGGTGAACACTGACAGCGTCAAATTCAAGAGGACTGGCACCATGTCCTGCCACAGCAGATTCAGCATGCTCAGCTGAGGCAAATGTTTGCTGTGAGATGTACAGACTGAGAGCAAAGACATGGGCTCATGAAGATGCACATCAAGACAGGCATGGCTTGCGTACCATCTACGGTTATAGTGTGCGTGACCTGCTTGACGACAAGAAGGGAAATGTGTCAGAAATGCTTTTTTTGGGGCAAGCAGTGGCACATGGTGCAAGCATTGGCAAAAGGGTTGGGGTGCTTAACAGACGCCACCACAGTTGTAACATTGACAATAGATACAGACCATCCTTGCTTACCCAAGATGCTAAATCCATTTGATCATCAAAGAACACAATGAGAAATTCCTTCTCGTTCTGAGGCATTGCCAGCCAGTCGGCTAGCTCTTGCATTGCAGTGAGCAGGGTCCTCTGCTCTGCAGCTGGAATGCTGCTAAGACTTGGCTCGCACCCAATTGTTTCGCTGTCCCATCTGATGTTGTGGTGCAACAGCTTGGCCAGCACATTGAAGGCTGTGATTAATCGGTCCAGGTTTGAATGGAATCCGCCGCAATGTGCAATGCGCAGGTCTCCCTGCAGATGCGTGATGCGTTGTCACAAAACAAAACTGTAGATCAGAATGCAAACACAGATCCAAATACAAAACATATTGGAGACATTGACTGTATGTTTTGAAAGCGCAGCTACACATTAAACTGGACTGTCAGTAACTCTAGAGCTCTCATGAGTAATCCACGGTGCAGAGATCAGGCAGATTGCAAATGCACATGGCATGTTGCTTGCTGCATGTTGGCAGCAGGCAAGTTCTGGAGCAAGTGGCAGCTTACGTCAAAGAAATGGGTATCCAGCTCCACAATACGTACTCCCAAATTCATTTGATCGGTCAGGCTCAGAAACTGATTGTTTGTTTGTAGGTAAGCCTCTGAAGCCTGCAAGTATCTCAGTAGCTCAACCATTGCATAGCAACATCATGACATGCTGTTGAGTATGCACTGACATGGCAAGTACGCATGCCAAGGAAGGCACTCAGACATGACTCACCACCCAACTGATCCATCTGAAGTAGTGCTGATAGGCAAGGTCCAAATTACCATACCCATCAGCCAAAGAGATCCCACTGTTGTGTGTGCCAAGTAAGCTGGCATAGCATAGCGGAAGGCGCCTGCTCAGTTCAAGCTGCAGCACAGTCTTGCTTGTGAGACCAAGCAGGTGCAGGTGTGGTAACAACCAGTTCTCATGCAGCTGCACTTTGTCTCTACCTGAGTTGATACAGCCTTTTGCAAAGAAGGGTCAAGGACAACACTGCCACGCTCACACACTGTGGTACAGTGTTCATAGCTGTCGCACCTGTACAGTCAACCAGTAAGTCTTAAATCGGCAGCAGTAAGAAGAAAACGAGCTTGTTGCTCGGCATATACCATTCGATGGGGGTGCAGTCAACGCCAGGAGGTATGCCCCTATCCTCTTCTGACCGAAAAATGTGAGGTGTCAGGTCTGGTCGATAGCACAGATCTGGAAGTATGCTTTGTTCCTGCTGGCTTAGATTTGCACTTGCTATATCGTCCTCGCTGAATGGTATACACACACTGTTCCAAGCTTCTGCTGTAAGAGCTTCTGATGGGTCACTGACTTGACTTGTACTCGCTAACGCAACAAACAGCCCCACGATCAACGAGACCACAGACAGGTAGGGTTTTCCTATGACTGGCATCAGCGTCGCATGGTCCGAAGACTTGCGGGCCTGAATAACAGAGCTTTGTCGCTAGCGATCAGTGACTGTGCATGCCAGGTAGGCAGCAGGGTGTTGACCGAATTGACTAAGCAGCTTCACGGCTATCTTGGGTCAAGGCCTGCCCTTTGGGCCAGCCGAATCGAGTCCCCCAACAATGTGCCTACTCATTGGGATGTGTTGTGCGCACAAACTGTGTCATGTGCTTTATCAAAAGAATGCAAGTGGCTGACAGGAGTTGGCTGCAATGCTGACAGAAGAAGCAGCTGCAGAGCACATGACCAGCATCATACACAGGCAGACTCCCGTGTTGGCATGTAGCAAAAGTTGCTACTGATTAGTCATGACCATTCTGCTTTAATGTGAAGTGTACCAAATGGAATGAGTCACTCACATACACTGAGTAACACTTTTAATGACCAGGACCTAGCAGTCCAATGCCAGCATACCAGGAAGCATATTGTCCATCCTGCTAAAGTAAATGCCAAACATATTCAGGACCAGTCAAACACAATCATAACCAAATCCAGTTAGAAGCATTGCACAGTAAAACCAGAAAAGTATATGTCAGGCAAGGAGAGGAGATAATGAGAAATAGAGGCAATCCACAATCAGGATCAACTGCGGCTTCTGAAATGAAGCCACCTTGTAGCGCATAGTCAATATACAACTGGCCAGATTGCGCCAGGCAGTCACCACATGCAACAAGCACCAGAAAGCTGGGCGACAAGAACACACTAGAAAACCACTCAGACACCATTCCTTTCACTACCTATGCGTGGTGCCTACGAACACAGCACCACGGCATTGCATGTCTGCAGCCAACCCAACATGCAAGCAATTGCACACAAAAATTACGTACCCAGCGCTGTCACCCATGCCAAAGCCTGCATCAGGGGCATCAGGGGACAAAGGAGCGTCACAGCTGAGGCACTGACCAGGCAATCTGATCACACCAATGACGTTTGCCCACCAAACAGACAGTCCACACAGACAGCTGTACAGCAGGTCAGCATGGCAAAGTCGGGTTTATGTGCAGGGCCTTCGGCTATTGTATGCTGCAGCAGCCACCACCACCGCCCGCTGCTGACTTGGATCCTGTTCCTGTACGAATCACCTTCTTCATCTGTTCATCCAGAATTTTGACAACCTCTGTGAAACCAGGTCGCTTCTCTGGGTCCTTGTGCCAACATTGCTCTACCATGCTCTTCAGTGCCTGCAAGGCAGCCCTTATTCAAGGTGCCGCTTGTCAAAAGAACCTAGGAGTCCAACATTTGCAAGGACTGGCCTCAAGCATGAGGGATTGAGGTGTAATTTACAGAGGCTGCCTGTATGTGTGACTAAGCAAATGCCCATTCGATGTATCACTACAAGTAGTCTGATCAGGCACATCAAACAGCAGTTCATGCAATAGACACAAAGTGGCACTGAGATGGCAGCAAGCAAAGCTGCACAGCAAAAACTGCAAGCTTTGGCAAGCTCTCTGCAGCTCAAGAAACAGGCAGCGAAGCTTCCAACTAGCTGCAGGCTTGCAGTGTACCAACAGGAGCACAAGGTATCACCTGAGCAGAAGCTCAGTGCAGCACAGCGACGCCTCAGCATGAGGGCTGCAAAGCCTTGGACATCATGCACAAGTCATGTAGCTCACAACTGGGCAATACACAAGATGCATGTACACCTACCGGGTAAGGAGCTGCTGGGTCCTTCAGCTTATGCATGCCTGGCCGCCTGTCATGCAGGGCTGCATGCTTGGCAGCTTCCACCGGGTCCATGCCAGCAAAGGGCGGACTGTGCTCAAACAACTGAAACGCTATCATACTGAACGAGTAGACGTCTACTTTGAAGTTGTAGGGCTCATGTCTGAACACCTCTGGAGCCATGTAGCGGTATGAGCCTGTCTCGCCTGTAAGTCTGAACTTGGAATCCAAATCATAGCTGGCATGCTTGTTGACAGGCAGTGACTTGGAGAGACCAAAGTCTGCCAGCTTGATTGTGCCCGTGTCATATATGAGGCTTTGCCTGCACTTGCACCATCTGTGTCAGCATGCACCGCTATGCAAACTGAAGCCATGAGTAGCAATACCCTTCAGTCTGCCAGGCAACGCAGCTGACCCACAGAGTAGCTCTTGCAGAAGAAGACATTTATCTCGCGTGTGACTTGCGTATATAAAGTATGCAGCCATCAGCAGGGTGTATACTCTCTGCAATAGTCTTCACTTGTCTATGCTGTGACAACATATGCCAGTTGGGAAAAGTGCAGAAACTGCTCCAGCTGGAGATTTTGCTGGCTGTGAGAACCGAGTAGGATGAGAAGTGAGGGTGAGAAGCTCATACATGCTATGATATTGGGAGCCGCTGATCATGAGGTTGCCTGGCTTCAAATCTCTGTGAATGATTGCGCTGGGCTTCTTGTTGTGCATGTATGCCAGCCCTCTGGCTGTGTCAATGCAGATCTCCATGGCACGCCGTACTGTGAATGGCTGCTGCAATCGCATGGCATCGGCCAAGGAGCCCCCTGTCATGAGCTCTGTGACTAGCACGTATGGTTCCTGCCTGGTGCAGGCACCCAAGAACTGCACTGCGTTGGGGTGATGCACCTTGCGCAGCACTTCCAGCTCTGATCTGAAATCTCCCAGGGCAATGGCATTGGACACTTTCAGGATCTTGGCTGCAACAAGGGTGCCATGCCACATGGCCTTGTGAACAATTCCAAACTCGCCCTCGCCTGCACTCCATTCAGTTACACAGTTCAGGAAGACTCATGCAACCCGACCTTTCTCCCCTGTGTAATGAACACCATCATCATCATCATCATCATCATCATCACAGTCGCGTGAACAGTGCACGCAGCAACTGTAGAGCAGTGCCAAATAAAAACTGACAGATCTTTGCGTGAAATTGAACAGCGTTGCATGCGATAGCAGCCTGATCATTGCATGTTGAGCATGTGTCAGATAATGAAGAATTTGCCGCAAGCAACCCATGAGCTGGCATGGCAATGTGCATTGTGCATGCTTACCTAATTTGTCCATGATGATGAGGCCAGCAGGATCCACCTCCCAGTCTGGCTCTAGTTCTGTGAGGTCCCTGGAGGGTATGCGCACCAATGCGCCAGAGAATTGCGACTTATCCAAAGTAACAAGCTGCATGCAGCATCCAGGCCTCAGCACAAGCCTGCCATTGTTTAAGATTAGTGGCTGATACCAAGTCAGGAATGCCTATGCTCTACATCAACCCAAGAGCATTACCTGCCCATCTGACCAAACCTTTGCTCCATGGTCAATCAAAAGCTTTGAAAGCTCATGGAATTCTCCGCGAACAGCATCCTACATGACAGTAGATGGTTACAAAACTGCCTTGCTGGCCACCATGAGAGGTGCCAGCATACAGCACAGGCTGAATGAACATGTCACCTCTAATGGGGTTCGTCTGAAACGGTCAAGGCTGTTGATGTCAGCTTGCTCGGACAAGAGCCACTCTGTGACCTTATATGAGCCCTCACTGGCAGCAAGATGCCTGAATCAGAGAAAGAAAGGATGTAATCTTTCCAAATGTCTGCTCAGGCTCGTGAAATTTAAAACCATGTTGCAGTCATTCTATAGAGAGCAGGCAAGAGCAGATAGTTGCAGCAACTGTTCTGACGTTATGCAGTAGGCTAGTTGATGACATTGAAGACTCACAGAGGAGTTCTTTTGTCATAGTCGCAGCAGGTAGGATCCGCGACCTGCAAATCCAGGACCGACTTGAGCGTCAGCACAACAGAGGAAGTGCGCAATATGCACCTTGCAATTCTGTACTTGCCTTGAGGTTCCACAGACGAGTTATTCGCTGGCAGCGTCTTAGATCTCCTGAGCTAGCGAAAAACAGAAGCTCTGTGATCGCCCGTCTTCTCGCCGCCTGGAATCGTCAAGCACTGAGAGACGTGCGTCAAGGTGCGTTGGGATTCGGTTCTGCAAACACGATTACTCACAGTATCCCCATGAAGCGACAGAAGCTGATAGTACTTGTCTGCTGCGGCGCCGTGTTGTGAAGGCGCATCGTTCGCACTAGGAGCGACGTCAATGTCAGCCTTGACATCGCTTTGAGGCCACCCGTCTGCTTGGGCCATACCAGTTGCCAACGGTCACGAGTATCTCAGAGCATGTGCGGCGCGGTAGGACATCCGGTCTCAGAAGCTTCAAAGGCTACCGCTTACCCTCATGCGCGAAGCGCTCTCAGAGTATGCCGCCTGGGCAGCCTTGTCGACGCATGTGCCCCAAAGCATGTGAACAGTTAATCGTGAAGCAATGTACGAATGATTGCAATTTTGGTTTCAGAATCATTGCCCTGCGAAGTACAAGTTCCCTCCTCGCAATGCTCAACACCCCTGCAAGCCCCTACCCCCATGGCCATGTCAGCCGTCCGCTGGCCCTATCCAGTTTTGGCGTCCTGGCTTGAGCAGCAAAACATCAACGAAAACTTTTAAACGTTCCGCAAACATCACAGCACCCACGCTTGCAAAGATGCAGACCACAGGAGTCATGTCTCACACGGTAAGAGCCCTTATTGTTAGTCTGGCCAACCTGCTGTATGTACTGCACGGTTCGGTTTTATTGATATTTTACCTTTTGCGCGCCCCTGTACTGCAGGTCAGTAACAAGTCCCCCGTGTCTTTCTCATCCAGGTGATTTCTGCTCACCCCACCAGTTTTTTACGCTCGTCACTGTTCCTCTAGCAGTAGATCTCAACCCTGGCCGTGCATGCAGTTTCGCTGGACGTCGTGTGGCCGGACAGCGCACTCCTTTCTCCGCGGCTAGGGTGCAGTCCAGGGTTCGTTCAACGACTGTGTTTGTGCGCTTGTACGGGCCAGCCTGGCCGGCTCACCAAAGATCTCCTTTTCCTTTGCAGGGCAGCAACACAGCGGTGGCAAGGCAAGCCAAGGAAAAGAAGTCTCACCTTGGCAGGTGGAAGGGTCTTGATGAGGACGTGTCTGACGACCAGGTGCCTCTTTGCTCTTGCCATTGAGCATCAGTGAGCACAACTTGGGTTGTCACTCAACAACAAGGGCTTGTCTCCAAAAGTTCAAGTATCATATGGGGAGCTGCTGGACTTGCAGCTGGTATGATTGTCGCAGCAATCTTACAATAATTCATTGATGTTGCAGCAAGACATTACCAGGGGTCGTGGAATGGTGGACAGCCTGTACCAGGCTGGCGGAGGAGCAGGTGGCACTCACAATGCAGTCCTCAGCTCAGAGGACTACATGAAGCAGTCTGCCCGCAACTTGAACAATATTGAGGATGGCTTCTACATGTAAGTATCTGTAAACTGTGGTTAGGAAAAAATTGCCTTGCAGGTCAGTGACTGCTGGTGACCAGAATGTTAGTTTGACTTATGCAGAAGGCCTAGGCAGCACCGCCACGCTGTGCGCTATTGCGTGTCTCTGACAGTTGCCTGCTTTCCATGCAGCTCACCAGCTTTTTTGGACAAGATCACAGTTCACATTGCGAAGAACTTCCTTGAGCTGCCCAAGATCAAGGTGCCCCTCATTCTCGGTATTTGGGGAGGCAAGGGTCAGGGTAAGACCTTCCAGTGCACACTGGCCTACAAAAAGTTGGGCATCAACCCTGTGGTTATGTCTGCTGGAGAGCTGGAGTCTGGGAATGCTGGAGAGCCAGCCAAGCTCATCCGTCAGAGATACAGGTCAGCCCGAGGGCAGAGAATTTGAGCATTAGTGTAGTGTGCACTCAATTTTGCTATGGTTTGGCTCCAGCACATTTGAAAACAGTGCAGGTGTGCATACTATGTGAGCTGTGACCTTGCATTGAAGTGTGCATGTTATTGCTTTCAGGTCTACATGCATGTATGCAATTGCGCTTACTGTTTATATGCTGCGGGATTGCAGGGAGGCATCTGACATCATCAAGAAGGGCAAGATGTGCAGTCTGTTCATCAATGATCTGGATGCGGGTGCGGGACGTATGGGTGCTGGTACACAGTACACTGTCAACAACCAGATGGTCAATGCCACCCTCATGAACATTGCTGACAACCCAAGCAATGTGCAATTGCCTGGA
>JAABUO010000974.1_pt1 | contig 41605 bp, 43 predicted proteins | sample 5559291 | NCBI WGS metagenome assembly JAABUO01 (sample SAMN10711878, study PRJNA513372) | rock metagenome | isolation source: Antarctica rocks | place: Antarctica: Victoria Land, Finger Mt sud
GACTTGGGGCTGGCCTCCTCGTGTGGAGCAAGTACGTTCAATAGCCAAAGAACTACTAATAAAAAAGGGTGACGATAAGCCAGTCGGAAGCCTACGGGTCAGACAGCTGAAGCAGGAGCAGAAGCAGCTGATAGTTAAGCTACGGGTCAGACAGCTGAAGCAGGAGCAGAAGCAGGAGCAGAAGCAAAGAAATAACGTGATATCTACAACTGACCAATCAGGGCGAGGCATGCGTATCAGAAGGGCCCCAAAGAGGTTCTATTAGTACGTAGTTCACCTAAAACGAATCGTTGAAGCAATAAAAAATGAAATGTGGATATTCAGCCCTATAGGGCTGTCCGACTGCTAGGTTTAGCCGAGTGCTAGGTGAACCCTTCTATGCATTACGTACGTTTTACGTACGAACATACCCCATTTCCAACAGATAGACTTCTATCCAACATAACCGAATAAAGCCCTACCGAAAATTAAATTCTCACCAAAATTACTATTGGATCTACAAACCACGTTGTCTCTACACTCTAAATCAAAGCATAGAATGGGAGAGTAAAAGACTGGCTATTAGACTTGAATTTTTACGAATATATTGGCTCGACTTAGAGAGTAGCTTATCGAGAACCTTAACCTAAAGCCGCATTAATACCACGCATTTAGCACCAGGGACATAGTGAGTTGAATAACAGTCGTGAAGGCGATAAGTTCATCGTAGCTGATGGAAAAGAACTCGATGGATTGTTTGATTGCTTCGTGTAAGTAGAATTATGACCCTTCCTCACTTCACACGTCATTAAGCGAAGTACCTTATTATCGCTAATCCGAGCTTATCTTCTCTCTGTCTCATGGTGCAGTGTGTTCAACGCGTTACACGGTTTATCAGATAAGAGAGGGTCTATCGGGTCACTGCCCTTTGGAAATGATTCTGTATTGCGTGGAGAAAATATTTCCATCTTGTTATCGTTTTCATCAAGTGATGTACGAGTATCTATGGTGTTTAACCAATCCTTAATCCGACTATTTTTAGAACTTTTACCGTCCATTTTTAAGCGGTTTAACTCGGAAAAAGAAGAGAGCAGCTTTAAATATATGACCTGCCTGTGTATGTCGATTATTCATTTTACGGTCAGCGAAATTAAGGCGTATAGTTGATGCCCCTGTCATGAATGAATTTTCCGGCTGCTTTAGTGAAAGGCTTACGCCAGCATTTTGCGACGATATCATACGCCATCTTCGTATTAGCTGTGAATAGCAGGGTACCGCTAGTATAGTTTTCACCTTCCTCCTAGATAGCTTCCTGACAGCAACAACCAAATTGTCAATATGCCTTCATATGACCTCGTATTCCAACAAGAGCGAGAAAATCTAATACCTTCCGGATCAACCTGTCATGGTGCCAGGTCACCACCCAAGCCTAGGGCATAGATCAGGGCCTACCCTAATCAATTCACAACCAACTCGCTTAAGTTGCGTAATGATTAGGGTTGATACCTTAGGTACCCTAGGTTCATTGAACCTGTATCGCAGTTCAATGAACCAAGCCACCAACCTAGCCATCGTCATCTTAATCTAGCCTCAGCAATCCTGTTTCGGCCACCTCAGCCGTGTGCGCGGACTCCTGCAATCTTAAGTCAATAGGACTACTGTCTAGCCTTGGTTCTGCCCGGTTCATGTATATAGAAGCCGGGCCCTCGTTCTTTCCTTTCGCTCTTTGTCTTTCGTCTTGTACATTACCTGGTGTATTGTGACAGAGCTTTTTCAATGGGGGCATGTTGTTATGGATTATAGTTTATTTGTTACCAATTTGGGCTAGCGTTCGGATAGCGGCGCACTAGTGCGCCGCTACTGTACTTTAATTTGACTTCCGCTGCATTTTGCACCATAGCTTTACTAGTACACGCTACCATAGAATACTTCTATTAGATGACTATCCACCACAAAAATCATACCTTGATGCCACGGGTTTGCTCGTTGTCGCTTACCTCAGGAGTCCAGGACCTCAGACGAAGTAGTTGGAACCTAGCCCCTTTGGGTTCTGTCTTGCTTACTACGGAAGTTCCAACTACTAAGTCTGAGGGCACGAACCCGGATTACAGTCAGAATTTCCCTTAAATCTGGAATAATACCGAATTCTGCCGGTCGCCTTACCTGATGCGGTAAAGTATGAGCGTATTATTGAATTAATTACATTTTGTTCGCTCGAGGGATCGGTCGTCATTTCGATCGTATGACAAGTCATATGACGTCAAATCGTGACATGGATCTGACCTGACAAATGACATGACAGCAGTCTTGAGAATCTACCTACCTGCGTGCTGAGGGTACTGAGGGCTTACCTACCTAATGAACGATCGAGTCGTTACCGAACCATATTCCAACCGTTGAAAAATCTTCAAACTATACTCGGACAGTCGATCGACAATTGATCGCGAGACATGTATCTAGATATACTAGTATTGATTGCAGTTGTCGCTATCTGAATGTCGTGTTACCCGTAGGCTGCGAAGTCATCCAGAGGGTCCCTAACCCGAAGGGGCTTAGCTACGGGAACACGTCTGAGGTCCTGAGGCAACCAAGCCCCTTCTTCTGATGTCTTGATTTATCTTGTCTCATCTGTTCTTGGCATTCTGGGATTTGTTCTCATCCCGGCTTTTATATCTTGTGCTTGTCAAAAGTTCTAATAATTCGCCCCCCCACACTCGTCTGACGTGGTTGGGTATTGGGGACAAGTGAAATCCGACTGTGATTCTTTATATGAGGAATTCGAAAATCCAACCGCACCACCTATTATCGCATTCAAACAGGTGATTTTGAAGCTATACAGACCTCCTCGCTTACTGATCGCTTTTATAGCTATGCCGGGACCACTTCCTGCAAGCCTTCGCTCCAGAATACTACGTCTTCTGCTACTTCATATTGTTATATGAGGGTCAGAGCGAATATGTGCATGTAGATACCTTATATTGACTATCTAGTAGGGTATGAACTATCGGAGGAAGGAAGAAGTGGGAGGTGAGCTAGATACCCCTAGCGCCAAGCCGGAGCGGAGATAGCACGCTCTGACTGAATCATTACAGTAGATCCAGTACGAAGAATATACATGTCGGACCCAGATAACAGAGAATTCTGTACCGTCATTGAGTGTATTAACGGTACTGGCAAAGATATTTCACCAATGCTCATTCTTCAGGGGGTCAATCTATTGTCCTCCCATTTCAACAACGATATCGATGACGAGGTGGTTTTCACTACATCGGATACAGGCTATTCAAATGACTGGATATCACTGCAGTGGATTAAACATTTTGATCACTACAGTCAACGATATCAACGAGATGCATGGAGACTACTCGTAATGGATGGCTACGGATCCCACCATACACGCGAATTTCTATCCTACTGTGAGGATCACAAGATCATACCTTTCGGCTTACCTTCGCATACTACTCATCTGCTTCAGCCGCTGGATGTATGTGTTTTTCAGCCTCTGAAACACTGGCATTCGGAAGCCGTTAACGAAGCGATTCAAACGGGTGACGAGACCTTCACCAAAATCGAATTTCTGGCTGCTTTCAACGGGTTCAGAAGTAAAGCCTTCAAGGAAACTACTATACGTTCGGCTTGAAAGCAAACTGGTCTAATTCCCTTCGATCCTAATGCGGTTCTGGATAAGGTGCGAGAAACTCGATCCTCAGCTCGTCCTATTACACCTACGACGGAATCACCCGATGTCTGGAAGACTACCCCTACTACTAGATTACAGCTGAGAAGACAACAAGTCAGTCTACTTTGCGCCGGCTATGAACCCGAGCTTCATCAGAAGCTATTCAAATATACGAAAGGAGTCAATGCGATGGCTCGTAGGATTGAGCTACTGAAGAATAAGCTAGGCCGAACACAGTCGGCCCAGAATGCTCGAAATGCACGCAAAAAGCAGTCTGGTAAGGTTCTCCAATCAGGAGACCTACTTTATGCCAAAGATGCTCGAACTATGACTCAAGATAGGGTACAAGTAGAAGAATCAAGGCAACGGACTCGCGACGAGCGTGGAGAAAAACGCTATATCAATGATCTAAAGAAGGTCTACAAGGCTACTAAACCTCATAGAATGAAGCTTCTAAAGCAGCGCGAAGCTATGCGGAAGCGTTGGAAGCGTGTAATGGGCGAATTGCTCACTATATATATGGATGTAGAAGATATATGAATTTTCGGGTTGTATGGCTGGTCGGGTTACATGGCTGACTAGTACTAAGCGAAGGATGAGTGAAAGTGCGGGGTACGGATAAGTAGCATTGTAACTCAAAATACGTACATTTGTATGGTCCGCAGAGAAAGAGGAAACAGGGAACAGTACTGTTACCCCTGTGGTTAGTAATCTCCGCATCCATCCGGTGCCGCATTCATCCGGCGCTAGTGAATGGGTATTTACGAGTACCCTTTGCCCACTTCTTCCTTCCTCCACAGTTCGCACCTACTAGATAGTTCAGTCAATATATCTACATAACTCTCTACCCTCCTGTCCTCGTATACCAAGACTATTAAGGCCGTCAGGACCACTCGATAAAGACTGTCGAGTTTCGAGGTAAAGGCGTCAGATTTGTTCTCCCAGGCGTTCAGCAACAATGACTTCAAGTTTCTTCGAGTTTGAAAGACGAGATGTGTTGGCAGTAAAAGCTGTTCACTTCGACAGACAAGCACATGGCAAAGCTTCTGAAGAGACAGAAAATGCTGCGTCGCAAGGCCGGCGTCGACTTCAAAAATGTTGCAGCAGAACCCTCCATTGGTCTTTTCAGATGCCGGCAAGCATAACCAACGAAAGCGGATTGAGAATGCCCAGACCACATTTTCGTAATACAGGCACTTTGATCTTATTGACGTGTGTAGAGGTAAAGTTGTATATGTGGTAGTATAGCTGAGTATGCGCTGCAGATAGAGGAAGTCTAAGTCGGTTCTTTGCGCTGACTAAAGCTGAAAAGCTTTGTGGCTTCAAGCCAGACAGCAGTCGGTGGTTCTGTCTCGTAATTGGAGGTTTGAGTAGGGCATTGATAAGAGCATCATAGACCCACGGGCAGAGCTGCCCTGATCGGCGGTACGAGAAGCAACGAGGACGCAAGATAAGGAGGAGACTAGAGAAGCAATGGACGAAGATTTTGTCCATGGTAAATCGATTCCGCCACATATGGGTCAAGAAGTGGGTGAAAGTTTGGACAACATACGTTTGCGTCGATTTGTGAAAGGACAATTCATCAGCTGCAAAGAAACATTCTGTAATTATGCCCCCAATACTTTGTTTCATACTCCAACATCATAAAGATGATCCCGAATTGTCAGTAGAGCAGAAATTTAAGAACTATCTGAGGGATCCCCCAAGCATGAAAAGCACCTAAAATGTCTGCTTGACAGTGCCACTTACGCTTTGCGGGACGACGTCAAGGTTAGAATCTTGTAACTTGAAGGATGTGGTTTATCCGCCATTCCATCATCTATCTTCGTCTGTCCAAAAGCACAATCTTAATTGAAGCAGGCCATCCTTGCGAGCGTGTATCCTCGTTATGCGCCGTTGTCATGCTTTACCAGCGCTTTGTGAAAGCTTTTCTTCTTGCGCTTCACTGTCCCAAGTAAGATGCCCTTTGCGCAGCTATCTGTGGTCTCTTTACCCTTCCAGATGACCTGATTGCCGATTCTGGGCTCGAGTTCTAATGGAGTCGTCGAATTGTTGCTAATTTTCAATTCGCCGTGAAACTCGCCCCCGTTGAATCCCGACTTCGAATTTACGTTGTGCCGCAATGGACTGCCTGACACTATTTTCGCTGAGATCCTTGACAGCCCATTTGCGAGATCTGTAATATCCCTGGTCTCTGGCCACGTGGCTGGACACTCAGGCGTTGAAGGGGGCGTTGGAGGGAACGCTGAAGGGGGTGGCTCGATCGCGAGCATCATAGGCGATTAAATAGTCTGAATAAGGCGAAATCTGGGGAATAAAGCAAACTTGGAAAGGAAAGAAGCAGCACGTCTTCTCCCAGACTCTTTTTAATTTGGGACGCAGAACACAACAGCTTATTAAGGAATTGAGCCTGATGAAGAGAGAGAGAGTTATGATGACCGAAGGTCACCATCATAACCATAATCGCATTGTTTCAGAAACGTAGTACGAGACATCTATCTAGAATTTATGTCAATACTAGTATTGATTGCAGTTGTCGATATCGAAAGAATATATGTGTTGCGTTGATGATCGCATCCGAGTTTGTATGGGCGCACACCAAAATAAGGACTGTAAAATAGAGCAAAAATACGGCGCGGTGGACTCAGACGTAGGCTGAGTACCTTAGTCATCCAGAGGGTCCCTAACCCAAAGGGGCTTAGGGGGATAGGTTAACCCGAAGGGGCTTAACCACGGAAACACGTGTGACGTCTGAGGTCCTGACTCCGAACCAAGTAAGGTACCTAAGGTACGACTATCTTAGTGCCCTTTTTAACACGCTAAACCCGATATTATCTGTAATTAACCTTTCTAGGTTAAAGTGCCCCGCGTGCCCCGTGTTGGAAACGGGGTACGTATGTATACCCCGGTGGTTAGTTATTTCCGCTCCGGCCGAAGCCGGCTTGGCGCTAGGGGTATCTATCCGTCCTCCCACTTCTTCCTTCCTCCGATAGTTCACCTACTAGATAGTCAATATATGCACATATTCGCTCTGACCCTCATATACCAACACTTGTGAGCTTCGAAAAGGGAATTTTGGAGGCTCCGATTTCCAAAGGGGAGTGTTGGAATTTCAGGCGTGATTTGGTTGGTAATCTCCGCATCCATCCAGCGCCGCATTCGGGGGTACGTATGCACATACGTGCACATACGTATACCCCGGTGGGTATTCATCCTTCCTCCCACTTCTTCCTTCCTCGAATTTCCTACCTACTAGATAGCTTCAACCCCATATACCAAAATGCCCCATACGACCTCGTATTCCAACATCAACCTCATACAAAAATTGCCCAATATGACCTCGTCTTCCAACATATAAAGCCAAAGAAGTTTTTGATGGCCAAGAAAGGGCTACATGATTTATTGATTTTGTAATAATTTAATAATGCTCGTATACGCAGTCCTTTTCGCTTCTTCTAAGGCAGTGAAGCCCTTCTAGTTTAAGTTAATGTTAGTATTTCACATGACAATAATGGTGAATCTAAAAGTCGCATGCGAGAGAGCCCCATCTCACATAGCAGAACAGACAACAGCAGAGAAATTTGAAAACCACTCACTTTATTCTTCAGTCTCGGGTCCGCGCCCTTATTTAGTAACCACTTCACTTTCTCGGATCCCCCCGCCCTTACCGCATAATGCAATGGTCTGTATGCCCCTTCGCCATCACCAGCAGAATTCACATCAAGGCAATGCTTCTGAACTAAATGTTCCATCATCGGGATACGCTCGGCGTCGTCGTTCGAGCCGGCCGCGGCGTGCAGCGGGAAGCTGAAGTGTAAGCGCGCACCATGGGAGAGGAGGAGGTCGAAAACGGCGGGAGTGGAGGTGCTGGCGCAGACGTTGAGGATGAGGGTATCGAGTTTTGGGTCTGCGCCCTCGGCGAGGAAGAATTTGACGAGGGTTTCGTCGCGGAGAAGGGAGCTGGAGTTAGAAGATATTAGAAGTTGAGAAAGATGAGATATTGAGAGAGGACAGATAGTATAGACTGAGAGAAATTGTTTCATAGCGGTTTGCCATGAAATTTGTGCACAACAGGACGAAATGTAGAAATCGTATTTAATCGATGATTTTGCATGAAAATAATGATGGAGTAAAATATCACATACCACAAAGCAGGTATCCCATCCAAAACCGGCGTATTTACATCCCATCCCCTCTTCGTCAGCATTTCAAACCACCTTAGCTCCTTCTTCCTCACCACCATCGCAACAACATCTCTGTCGATTACATTGACACGATTGAGTAAATACTCTCCAATCTGCGGCTGGTCTCGATTCACGGCTGTGAGCAAGCCATTGGTCACATAAGTAACCGTAGGATGCAGCTTAACGAGAGCTTTGACTTGCGTGAGGTCACCAGAGGCCACTGCTTTTGCTAGAATATCCAGCTCTACGGCGATCGATTGATGTATGGAAGGGCGCAAGTATTTTGGATCAGACTCTGGCATGGCGGGCATGTTTGGTTGCGATTGAGCAGCTGTTATAGGTGTAGCAATTAGAGGAACGGCTGAGAGTGGAGGAAGATGTACTTGTACTGTCCGAGCTTTTGCCACGGTTCACGAGTAGTGGTAAAGGAAGTAATTTGACTGTGTCTATTGGGTATGTAAAAAGCTAGCCCTCTGTCTGTTGAGAGATCATCAAGTTTGATAAACTGTCGAATTCTTCATCGCAAATTATGATCGCAGCTACGAAGTATTATCATTAAAAGCTTTCATCGAGCTTACGACCAGGGAGTTAATACATACCTACTTGGTATACCAGGGGGTTAAACTCTAGCGTGCGGGAGCAAAGCGCTGTATTCTCTACGCCGCTCCAACGATTTATTATACCAGCTCTGGAGTTAATTGCTTGCGAATAAGCGTAAAAGGTGGAGAAAGCTTCGTAAAATTTCAAGTAAGCTTCATCTTAAGTAAAGAATCATTCTGATTGATCGATTGATTAATTGTGATGTAAAAGCGTTGAGTAAGATACTGTCTTCAGAGCTGCCATAGTACCTAAATGGTTAGAGCGGCGTGGAGAAACTAACGTACTGCTCCCGCACGCTATGTATTAACTCCCTGGTAGACCAAGTAAGGTAGGTAGCGTGCTGGAGCAATACGTTAGTTTCTCCACGCCGCTCTAACCATTTAGGTACTAGGATCTTACTCAACGCTTTCCCATTATTCTTTACTTAAGATGAAGCTTACTTCGAATTTTAAGGAGCTTTCTCCACCTTTTACGCTTATTCGCAGGCAATTAACTCCCGAGCTGTTGTAATAAATCGTTGGAGCGGTGTGAAGAATACAGCGCTTTGCTCCCGCACGCTAGAATTTAACCCCCTGGTACTTGTAGTCTTGTAGACCAAGTACCAAGTAGTAAGCAAAGCGGCTAACCCAAAGGGGCTTAGCTGTCGCCGCTTACCCGAAATAGTTGCATTTACATACACGACTGATCTATCCGAACACCCTTAGTACTAGTGGTGGTGATCGTATGCTATATTTAGGGTGGGCCGTACAGGTCCTTCCTGCAGCGGGCTGGACATTGCTTAAGCGTTGCCGGGCTTGTTCAGATAAGGTAGCTGGCTTAGGTACCTTAAGGTAAGGTACGCCCTTATACAAATAATCCTTGTTAAGAGGCTTTTTGCTAATGCAATGTCCAGCCCGCTGCAGGAAGGACCTGTACGGCCCACCCTAAATATAGCATACGATCACCACGGTGTTCGGACAGTTAGTAAGCACAGAACATTGTTTTACGAAGGTTGAAGGTAGAGGAAGGGTTACAGCCTTCTTCTGACTGGCTCGGCGAGTCGGGCTTAATACTTTGTATACTACCCATAATGGTTAAGCTTCTACCATTATAGGTTTAGCTGAGTGGGCCGTAAACTGACGGGCAAAGGGATAACTGACGGGTAAATGGACAAAGAGGCTTCTCACCTTTTGTTTCTACCCTCATCTTTTTTGATTCGGAGTCGCATAGAGAGAGGGAGTGCTTGGTACTCTATTGGTATACGAGGGTCAGAAACTATCGAAGGAAGGAAGAAGTGGAAGGAAGGATAAATACCCAAGCCGGCTTCGGCCGGAGCGGAAATATCTAACCACCGAGGTGTATGCCAACACTACGAGTAGGCACATCACGTCTCGAATTGTTGCATACCTTACCTTACGATTTGATTAGACTTCAGAAGACTACCTTAGAGTATTACGATATAAATTTGCTAGTGATGGCCTAAGGTTTTTCAAATCTCTATGCGGCATGTAATGACAATACTCTTAGAATACACTTCTTCCAGTACATCAATCTTCTAGCAGTCGAACTTGCAGTCCATCTGACGGCGCGGCACAAATTTGTCTCCGAAGAAAAAGGAGCTGAAGAAGTCGTTCGCGTTACCATTTTCGTAATTGCCAACGGAGCACTGACTAGACGTGGTGTCCCAAGACTGTCCACCAACAGCAAAGTTGAGCGGACCCTTCTCATACAACGGCCGAGTTGATGGAGGGGCAATAACCCACTTACGAAGGGGATAACTTCGTCTACTGTTCTCAGCGTCAGCGCCAAACAAAGGATCTGTAGCCCGCTTGATCTTGTTCTTGTACCCAGTCTGTGGTGTTAATACCATGACGTTTGCAAGTTTGCTGTCAACATTTAAGCTCTTCGCCCATTGAATGCCGTCATGACCGAAGCCAATGACTGCTCCATTAGCATCCGTGATGTTCACATCCAGGTACACATTTTGGCCAGCCTGCTGCTCGAGGCCTTCCCAAACATGAATGTTGCAGCGACCAGTTGCATAAGGCGGTGATGGCGCCGTAGGTGGAATATTGCTTGACGAAGAGGTTGGTGGGTTTGACGTGCTAGCTAGGACGCCTGTCAAGGTCCCCAGGGGAATGTTGGAAGCAAGTTGTGTTGGGTAAGCACAATCTGTCTTCCCACCGTGCGTAAGCAATGGCGCTGTTGTACCACCACAATTGCAGTAATTTGGAGTATCAGGAGGTAGCCCCTGGTCAGCAGCGATGTAGTAAGCACATGCTGGTATACCCCAGCATCCAGGAACTTGCGGTGCCCCTGCAGTGGGACTAGCAGAAGGGCAACTTCCAGAGCTTGCACTCGAGGAAGGAGCCGACGTTGTCGGTGGGAATGTTGTTATAGCGTTCGCCGATGATGACGTCGATGCTGAACTTGGCGATAGTGAGGCAGACGGTACCAAAGTTCCCATAGCCGAACCCTGAGATTCTGTAGCAGCGGTGACAGTTTGAGGTAACGTCGATAGAGGTAAAGTGCAGGCAGCGTCCCGTTTCTGTGGCTGTTGAACACGCTGATTCCTCTCAGCAAGCCAATAGAGTTGATAAACTAATGGCCTATTCTCGACCCAAATTCTGATCATCGCTTGTTGGCCGGTCTGGCAACGATTGTTCGGATTAGACAGGAACCCTTGAGCAGGATCGTACTGAACCAGGATCTTCCCAGTGTAAGTAGTCAGCTGTGCATTCGATTCTGAATCCGGTTGGTAGTCAATTACAATAGGGTTAGAGCTCGGCATCATTTGCAGAAGGGATACTTTGATTTGATCCACCATCGACCTGTACAGGAGATCCCCTGGAATTTGAGATCCTCTGACTTGGGGGGTCACTATAATGGCTTGAGGTTTTTGTAGGCCTTCAAATTGTCCACCCGGGCTTGTATATTGTAGAATACCCGGCATTTCTGGAGTGCCATCTCCGTTCCTCATTTGGTTCAAGACGTCAATCTGGAAAAGGGCTTGAGTTCGGAATGCTTGGTCCTCCCAGAAATGCGATATCCATATTCCTTGATTGGAGACGACGATCACGCTGGTGCAGCCGTGGAGCCCGTGAACAGCCAAATCTTTGCGTTGATTGCCGAGTTGTCGAGCCAATGCCGAGGAACCGTTTCCCTGAATTGGAACCCACTCTGCCCAGATATATTCAGTAAGTAGGAATGCCTCTACGTTCCCACCGTACTGTGGGTCAGATGGTTCATTCAATCGACGCACTTCCAAACCGTCACGGCGGTCATTCACATCTCTCTTTGCGGCAGCATGAGTTGCTGCAGGTATTTTATTGACTTTGCACGAAGAGCAATCTAGTGAGCAGAGCTGAGCTGTTGCTGTACTCGTAGTGGCTGTTACGGTCATACCCGTCGGGCTGCATCCCGTGATAGTCGAATAGCAAGTTGTGGAACACGGTTGACTTGTAGAAGCCCCAGACTGAGTACTACTACAGAGTACAGAGCAGTCAGATGCGACAGCAGTTGACGAGCAGAATGTCGAACTTGCTGAGCTGCTGAAGTGACTATTAGACGGCGAGTTCGGGTTGTTAGATTCTTCGTTACTTCCAGGGGTATTATTATCCTTAGGACTACTCTTAAAACCGCCGCCAATGACTTCACCGCCTCCTCCTGGAGGACAGAAAGGCCAGATGCATAAAGGGCCGTGGAGACCGAGTCCGCCAGTCCCTCCATTCCACCAGGTACCGCCAGGACCCACGATGATGATTCCAGCGGAGACTGTGAATTGACTGCCATCATCTTTGGTTTGCACTATCGGGGTAGTCACTGTTGTTGGTGCTGTAATAGTAGCTAGATCGGAGAAAGTCTCCTTGGAGTAGTACTCCGTTACACCATTAATGATCAGAGACGTCTGGGATTGGGATACATGATCGAATGCATCTTTTACCGAGGATTGAACGGATGCCTCCGTTACTGACGGGACACCAGATGGAAGCGTGCTTGATGGTAGACCGCTTGGTGGTGGCGCACTAGGATTGGATGGGAGCACTGACGGTGGAGGCAGCTCAGGGGCACCAGAAGGTGGTTGGCTCAAAGGGATCCACACAATACCGCCTGGGCCAATGGCTTCTGTCACGGATGAGGAGATGACATTGGTGGTTGTCGTGACCAGCGTTGTATATCCAGAAATGATAGTTGTCATAAATGTCTCGGTTGCGACCTGAGATTCAACACTGCCGATGACTACTGTACCACCAGACGGTAGAGGCACGCTTGATCCTGGCGGAGGCACAACAGCTGAAGACGATCCTGAAGGAGCGCTAGGGACTGAAGGCGCCGGCACGTTCGGTAGACTGCTTGCATGACTGAAAGGTGCCCAAGCAACACCAGAAGGACCAATGACAACGGTAACGGGGCTGCTCCGAGCATCAAGAACTGTTGTCGTGATACTTACAGTCACCGTGGCGTATTGAGTGAAGCTGGTGAGAACAAACGTCTCAACTGTGGTCTGGTTACCTACAACACCAGTGACCACAGCTGCTCCCGATGGCAGAGGAACCGTTGAAGCTGGAGGGTTTGAGACTCCAGCCGTTGCCGCGGGTGAGTTCGACACCGAGGCTGGCGGCCCCGTCGGACATTTCTTCGCAGTCGGTTGGATCGTATATCCACCACAGTCCACGGTAGCGGTCTCGGAGATCGTGGTTGAGAGTAAGGGCACCGCTACACCACCACAATTGCAGTAGTCATAAAGACAAGCTGCACCTGGACCTAAGTCTTTAGCAATATTATACACACAGCCCTACGCAGCATCAATATTCTTGAGTTGGATCCCTTATGATGGGTAGAGATGTCACAGACCGGAGTACCCCAGCATCCTGGCACATTTGCAACACTAGTAGGTCCGCAAGCCCCAGCGCTTACGGACTGTCCATGAGCAACAGAAAACAGGATAACAAGGACAGCAGCAATGAAGAGAAGATTCATAATGACGAGCATACGAAGAGGAAGGGAGCGACACTGAAAATGAATAATAACACCCTTAGTAAGAATGGGCCTTAACAAGAAAGAGAATGAAATGTCGATGTCAATCGAATTCTGAAGAACGTTGAGAGGATTAAATGTCTATATAAAATTACTTAAAGTAGGCTGAGGATTATTGTTGTGAAACAGTGAGAACAAGGTAGCGCAATCTATCGTAACGTCGTATTGAGTAAGAAATTTTCCATTGAGTAATCTAGTTGTCTCAGAGAGCCGTTACTCTTACACCCCCCTAGCTTACACCTCCTCGGAGAACTTGATTACTCGATTACACACCAAATATTGTGGTAATCCGAGTACCTACCTACAAAAACCACTGGTTGGGAAATCTGGTTGCTTGGGTAGAACCGTAGAAGAAAGATAGTATTTTCGAGAGAGAGATCATCCGACTTTATAGCCCAGAACTAACACTTTCGCTCAGTTCTTCGCTTAGTCACCTTAACCCCACGTTTCGTAGACTTGGTGCGGGGCTTCCTAATAGTCTGCTGTGTAGGTACTTTAACCATCATAAGTAGCCTATCCTAGGAGGCCTTGGCCATGGAATGTCCCCCTGATTTTCCTACCATTGAGCTGCTTAAGGACGAAGGATTTATCATGAGATCCCCCATAGTCCTGGATTCGGAACGGGCCTCTCCACCTAGGCTGCAATCTGTCAGATGTCTTCTGATGTAACATAACCAGATCTTGAAGCTGGTGATATGTGAGGACAATGAGACTGGAAGCGGTGAGAAAGTGGCGGATGAATAGAAGAGAGAAGGGTTTTGTCGATAGAATGGAAGGGGAGAGAGAAGGGAATGGATAGGTTATTCGATGGTTTCTCCTCTACAGCTCCTTCAAGTCCACCTCCTTCCGCGCCATCAAAGAACGGTATCCCTTGCAGGCACAGTAGACTTTCTTATCATACATTTTCAATTCCTCTCTATCCCCTTTGCATTTCCTTATTTCTCCTTGAGTCCCCCCCCCCCCCCCCCCCCCTCGGGATCGCTAACACCGCCTCCAACAGCAATCAGCGCCTCATTCAGCGCCTTACCTCCTCTATATTTTCTTGGTTAGGATTTCTCATTCCTGAGCGTGCTGTGAGTGTCTTACTTTCAAGGAAAGGAAAAGGTTGATGACAAAGAGGGAAGTTGTATGACGGAGAACGGGTCGACAGGATGTTCATGTTGCTGTATGTGGCTGGAGGTTGATTGTTGTCTGGACTGCGGATGGTAATGCCGATAGTGCCGTTGACGGGTCAAGTCGAGTGGTGGGGGCTTGTTGCCGGTGGAAGGCTAGAGAAGAGTGGTGATGGAGATGAAGGTTGAGGGGATCGTTTTTGTCTTCTTCGAGGTTTGTTTGGTGGAGAGACTGGATGAAGTGAGGCCGATTGGGGATGGGTGATTTGCGAAAGCGGCGAGGCCCAGGCAACCTTGCAGGCATCACTACAGCTTTGCTCCCACCGCTCCTTACTGCTCTCTTCCACACTACACAGCTTCCACCTATACCGCTCGCTCGCAACCTCATCGCTCCCACCATCTCTACACACACTACGCTACTCCTGTTTTCGAGAACCGACCTAGAATTGCTATGCCTGACTTTGAAAGCCGAAAAGGACTCTTCGTGTCAACCCGATAAGGGTACTTCCTCGTCAGGACGCGACAGTGGGGAGGGGTCCACCTCCTCATGAGGACGTCAAAGTGAAGGACGAGGACGAGGATTCAGTCGAGTGAGTTCTGCTGAGGGAAATGAACACCCATGAGCTGACTGCAGGACAGCGGCATTTGCAAGAAATGCATGTCCCGATATTCATGCAGTACCACTAGGCAACGCGGGCGCAAAGGTTAGGGTTTGGACATTTCATTTAAGATACATAAGTGGTCAATTACAGTCTGGAAGCTCTTGCGGCACGTTCCCATTGTACACTTCTCTTCAGCTGAAACGCGCTGTGCGTCGTTGTTGCCAGATGTAACGTGCGGCATTGGCCATTACTATTTATTGTTGCCTTATAATCCTTGTCATTGGGACTTTGTTACCGGGGAGTGGTTAGCCGGAACTATTTTTCGCGCTGCCCCACGGTGATCCGTTTGTAGGAGGAATTCGAAAATCAACCCCACCGCCCCCCAATTGCCCGAAATTAAAAGCTATTCATATCTCTTTGTTTTTTGAAGTTCCTGACGTTCTTTCAGCTATGACCGGCCCACTACCTGCAGCGATTCGCTCCAGAATCGTACGGCTTCTACTACTTCATTGGCAACCCGCCGCCATCGCCGAAGAGGTTCACTGCTGTCCTAGATGTATAGCATGCTAGAGAATATCTTCATGTATTCGTCACCGTTTAAACCTCAGTTTCGCCCCAAAGGAGCCCCCCGCAAGGTGTTTAAGGCAGCTGAAAATGGCCTCATAGCCTACCTCGAAGAACAGCCGTGGGCCATGCAGAAGAGATGATCTGATACATATGAGAGGAGTGAGGCATTAACGTGCATCAATCCACGATATCGAGGATTCTGAAGAGAAGACGCTGAAGCAATAAAAAGGGACAGCGTGTGAACATCAGACAGAACGAGGTTGCAGATCTGCTTCGTCTGACTGCTGAGCAGCTTGTCTTCGTTGACGAGACTCTGTTCAACGAGAATACGGGGTGGCGTCATCAAGCCTATGCACCAGTTGGTGAATCAGCTCGCTATCAAGCCTCTAGAATGAGAGAACATTGCTGAAGTGTTCTTCCGGCTTACACGATAGATGACTATCTACCCTGTACAGGTATTCGTGAAGGCTGGTTCAACGGCGAGGCTTTCTTTCGATGGCTAGCAGATGAATTGCTACCTCTATCCAGTCCCTTTCCGGCCCCGAACAGTGTAATCATCATGAATAACGTCAGCATACGGAGCATGACGAGAATTGTTCTCGGAAAGCCAAGACCCAGCCACTCTGTAATTTACATGTAATATAGTCTTAGCTTCAGATACTATGATACAGAAGGATAAAGCTTCTGCTCGCGCTTCTCATTCTCAGAACATCATCTTCATGAATGCAGCAATCCTTCGTCTTCTATGGTTCGCTAATTCTTCGGATCTGAACGCGATAGAGCCCTGTTGATGGTGAATGAAGCGTAGAACAACGCTTAAAGGGGCTCCTAGAAACAGAATTACTTTGATCAAAGCATGGGTTAGATGCTGGGAGAAAGAGCTCGGCGACGACGACGTTGAGGTATCTATAAATCAGGCAGATGAGCCTGATGTAGAGGTAGAAGAAGTAGAGGTGATAGAGAACGTAGATGAAGATAATTGGTAGGTAAATGGAAGGTTTGGGTTCCAAATTGTTATTATCGAACTTATCTATCTCCAAGCACTAAGACTAGATTACATGTAAATTACAAAGTGGCTGGGTCTTGGCATTCCGAGAACATAGCTCGTCATGCTCCGTACACTGCAACGCTCGTATCGAGGAACTCATTATCTCACACGAATGTGAGGTGCGTTATCTGCCTCCCTATTCGCCGGATTTCAATCCCATCGAGCTCAGTTTCAGTGTTTTGAAGACCTGGGTCCGACGATATGGCCCCATTTTGAAGGCACTTTTGGTGAGTTTCTTCATTACGCCGTCGAAAGAAGCAGGTGTGATAGATTTCCGAGACAGCATTTCAAGCATAGCGTCGGGGATTATATCTTTGAAGCTGATATTAGAGCCTTGAAAAGAGTCTTGAAGCTGGTACTACAGATTTTGATTGATAGTGTCTGAATAGCTTCATTTTCACTTATTTTGAAGATGTTTTGATGCGAGAATAGATGTTGAGGGGTTGAGATGTCAAAAGGATACAAATTTGGTGAGGGGCGCGACAAATGCAATGCCAAGAATTAGATAGCTTTCTGCACACCCTAATAGTGGTGGTCTGCCGCTAGCGCTTTTCCCTCCTCCTCGAACAGCTGGAATATGGAGAGATTGACAGGGGGTGGAAGAAGTGAGGAGTAGAGTGGCGGGGGTGGAGGCGGGGGGAAAGAGGTTGATGATGGGAGATTGTAGAAGAGGAGTGGTGGGAGAGAGGGGACGATAGAGCGGAGAGGAGTGCTTGAAGATGAGAAGGGGGAAGGGATGAAGTGAGAGGGGCGAAGTGCTTGAAGCGAAGCAGACGAGGGTATACGGGTAGGCTTCCAGTGGCCATGAAAAGGCTCAATAGGGTTTTCCAAAGGTGCACCACTTCAATCTATTCATCGCCCCCATTCACGCGCTAACGCAACAAGTACTTGACTTGAGCTTGCATTGCGGGCGGTATGGTGCTGACGACACCAGATTCCATGCCATCTCGACCTCGAAGTCAGTCCCCCCGGCGATGTATTCTGCAAAGCCTTAATGAGAAGTACAAGTATCGTGCCTCTAGATGTCACCTCCCTTACTTTTCCCACCCTTGGCCCTTCCGCAATTTATTATGTAGAATTTTCCTGATCAATCGATGCAGAAGCTAAACAGTCTCCCAACTATGGAGCTTCTTGCCTCGAGTGCAAGCCGCATAAGCCAACAGAACGACTCCCGCCAAGATCTTCGTCGCCAGCACTGCAGCCATAAAAGGATGTTGGTCACTGAACATTCAGTAACCATTCCCCACTTATTACGAGAAGGTCCTGTACTCGCATGGAATCAATAAAATCTAAACACATGAACTACCCTATAATGAATGGGCAAGGTCTGTCTCTACATGGAGCTGGCTGCGCTGGCTGGGCTAAGCGCTGGCGGTTTGGCAAAATATCAGTGCTAATCACCCTTGAGTTTTCTATTTGTCAAACCCCATCTTGTCGAAAGAATTTCACTGCGGCACCCCATTTTACAGGGTATAGGTAACACCTCACCCTCACCAACGCCTCACCCTCACCCTCACCCACTCGTATCGTCCACCCATCACTGGCATCGGGCCCTCGGTTGTGATTCCTGCCGAGTCAGCGACCACATCCCTGACAAATTTGGCGGACTCAGGCAAACATGAGAGCTTGTTGCTGCCCGTGCCAGTCACCCATACCTTGTCGATAAATCGATATTTGTGAGGTTGAGGGCAAAGCAGAAGTTGAATGAAGTGCCGCGGGATTGACATGCCCTCGAGCTCCCGCATGCGAGGGCGGGCAATAGTCCAATGCTTCGGGGCGAAAGTGCTGCTGTATATGTATATCTGCCGTCCCAGCTTCACCAGGGCCGACGCATGCCAGAGGCCCGTGAGGATATTCAGGCAGCTGGCGGTCAAGGCCACCGCCGGGCAGTTGAGCTCATGAAGCCAGAGCGCGATTGTCCCGGCGGCAGCGTAGCTGTCGACATCCTCATGCCCTGGCTTCAGTTGCTCGAGATGTCTGAGGTTGCATCAGTCTCTACGCCCAACGTGATCGCTTGATGCTCATACTTCTGCTTTTGCGCGCGGTCAGTGTACGCTATCTGTACAGGTATGACCTTGACCTCAGGATTTTGACCCTGCCAATTTCTCACGTTCCCCAGCCAGGCATTGATCGCCACTGTCGATGTCAGGTGGTTCCAAACAGAGGGCACCATTGGAGGTTGAGAAGAATTCTCCGCAGATGTGATAACAGTCATGATGAAGAGAGAAGAAAACCACAGGCTATGTGTAATATCTATATATGATAGAAAGCATGACTCACGAGTGGCATTTCCGCTCAGCAAGTTCTTACGAAACGAGACGCAAAGAACGATTATGAAAGATGATTATCAGATCTTTCGCTTTGATGAATTTCAAATTATCGATGTTGACGTTGTTATGCCTAACCTCGAGTCGAAATGATAAATCTAGGGGGTTTTAAGGGAAAGGCGTGTGACTAACGTCATAGTGACTTTCAGAAGACCTCACTCGTTGAGTCAGAAGTGAACCAAGCGTGTTTCCTCGTCCTTGATTACTTCCGCTTCTGAAACGTTTGTTGAACCCCCTCGCCACTCTGTCCTCATTCGCTTTTTCTCTTTCTAGACTCTTGGTACTTAGTTGCCTGTGTCAACGGCGCATTGAACTTATGGAAGATGACTCGTCCTTCACGATTGACCCGGCGATCCCGCTGTTCCACTCTGTTGGAAATAGGGAATATGGTAATCTCCGCCTTCATAGGGCTGGAGAGTTTTCACCTTCCACCTCCTAGATAGCCTCCTAACAACAACCAAAATACCAATATGCCCCATATGACCTCGTATTCCAACACACTCTTGAAGGAACGGTATAACGGTGACAAAGTCGTCGACTTTGCCATCGTGCTGTTATCTACTTCGTCCGAAGCGGTCGCGGCGACGAAGGCGGGGCCGAGGGCAGCGAAGCCTTTTGCAATATCCGTACATCGTTGAGAGGTTACCCACCATTTGGCCCTGCCATAATCTGATGAGATAACATCAATTTAGATGCGAAAGGGTAGTCTTCACCTTCGATGTAGTTGCCAAAGCTACCTGAAGGCCTCTAGTACTGTGGTTGTCGAAGATCAATGATGGAAAAAAAAGAATATTGAGATCGTACCTCTCATTTGAACTCTCCTCTTTCGGCCAATTCCATCACGTGCCTTTCTTACTTCCTCTAGCATCGAAAAACTCTGTACATCTTCTAGCAAGTTAGCTACAAGTTTCCAAGCTCGGCCACGCTCTTGCCTTAGCTTGACCCTGTCTTCACGAAGATCGAGTCTGCGCTTATCAATCTATTCCACGCAGTGTCCCCCTCCGTCATTGCCAGCATCGCCGTGCGAAGCACTGTCAAAGCGAGGGTCGATTTCCTGAGATGGAATATTCCCTCCGTCCATATCTGTGTACCACGCCTTGAGCTTTGACTAGAAGCTAGTCTGCAGGAGAAAAAGACATTAGAAGTATTTAACCGCCTGGAGCTGAGGCTACGCGTTCATTTTTCCCAGGCATTACCTCTTAGGCGCTTGCATGCAAGGATTTCCGATCCCAATATCGCTTTTTCACCCCCGCTGGCGACTGAACGAACCTCCTATAACACCGGGCAACTGGCAAGCTAGATACTACGATGACTCCATCAATCCGGATGACGCAAATCCAACGAAATATCACGATGTTAGTAAGAATTGTTGGAATACGAGGTCATATGGGGCATATAGTATATTGGGTTGAAACTATCTAGTAGGTAGGAACTTCGGAGGAAGAAAAAGGTGGGAGGAAGGTCTGAATCCCCTGAGTCCACTAGCGCCGGATGAACGGCCGAATGGACGGCCAGATGGATGCGGAGATTACCAACCAAATCACACCTGAAATTCTGCATCAGAAGTTATCACGTCAGCAGACCGATCTTCTAGCCAATCAGCTGTCTACCTACCTTCCATGTTAACGTGACTGTCACACACGAGAAGCTGCAGGAGGTAAGGTAGGTCAGAGGCTTCCCGTGACCCTTTCAAAATCACCTCCTACGAGGAAAGAAGTTTGTTTGGGCTGAGCTTCGTCAAAAGAAGAAAGATGATAGATTCAATGCTCGAGCTTTGACTGCAGCGGAAGCAGCTGAGCGGAATGCTAAGCAACGGGATGCTAAGCAAAAAGATAAAACGAGGACAGTGAGACTACAGCCTCACTGCCATCGGACCCCCTCTCACCCTCCGCTTCATCCTCTTTCGCCCCCTCTGTGATGACTAGAACAACTAAATATGACCGTGCAGTGAAGGAAACAACTGTATGAGAGCAGAAGTCTCAGCCTAGACGTCGTCTTCATGATTCTACGTTGAAGGTAGTGACTTCGAAGTCAATGAGAAAGAGGTCTAAGTCTAATTTGATGACGACAGCAACATTGGGTGAACGAAAGTCTCAACAAAAGAGACTTATTGAATCGACTACATGTATTTGTTAGCAAATTACACCTAAATGAAGGTAAATTCCGCCTTTAGCGAAAGTGATGCTACCCGTAATGTGCGTCGATAAGTTGCGCCCCCAAGACCTCCCGGCCAGAATTTACTACCATAACACCCTGCATGCATCAATATGAGCCTGGCAGTTTGAATAACGCCCGGCTCAGGATCAAGCTCCCCTTGAAAGCTCGTAGCATCCTTGGCCCCAATCCAGCTTGTACCCCAAGCAGGTAAAAAAGAGTCAAAATCTTATTCTAGACAACGTTGGAGCTGTGCAATCTGAGGAGGCAGGAATGGAACGCATGGTGCCTTTTGCTTAATTTCTCGATAGAAGGCGAAAATTTAAGCGGGGTTGATGATCGAAGAGGGTTTGCGAGTTGGTATAAGCTTGCAAAGGTCTATGGCCTTAGGGATCAGAAAGGGGTAAGCGATGAGGGACTCTAATATTGCTACCTTAACGACTGTCTGTTTGTGAGCGTCTAGTCGATAGCCCTCTGAAAAGGGAGTGGGCGGACTCCAGTCAGATCACGGGCGGTGAGTAGACCGGCTGGAAGGCATATTGGTGATGCGGTTGAAATCAACGTTTGTCTGGAAGTGCCGTGTCCAATCGATATCTTGAGAGCTCAAGTATGGCTTCTGTAAGTGGGCGATTAGTCTGGACTAATTGTACACGGCCCAATACGCAGCGCTTTACTTTCGTAATCCCTACGCATCTCGTGGGACAAAGTTTTCAAGCAAGAGCTTTATGATCGTCGGTATTGCATATGTGCTTAAAGAGACCGTCAGATCTGTTGAACGATTTTGGATTGAACATTCTTGACGCAACTTCGTTTTCGACTGAGCGGTACTCTCCGTCGAACCATGATGCGAGAGAAACATCAACGACTTTCGTTACACATGGCGAACATCAAAAAATCTCACATGTACAAGAAACTGCAATGCGCACCTCGAATTTTTGTAAAATAGCTCACAGGACGGACGAATTCGGAGAATTAACAATGTCTTCGCCACCTAACGTCTCGTACAGGGTGACAAGTATGTCATCTTGCAGGTTTTTAAGAGGAATAATCGATGTGTCTTGTGACTTGGAGAATGCGGCCTTAAGGTCATCTAGGATATGACCTCTACTCGGAATTTTAACGTCATTTCTCTTGGTATACGAGGACACGAGGGTAGATAGGCATATAGATATACTTGACTAAACTATGTAGTAGGTAGAGCATACGGATGAAGAAGGAAGGAAAGAAGTGGGCGAAGGGTAAATACCCATCCACTAGCGCCGGATCAATGCGGAGATTACTAACCACAGGGGTAACAGTACCGTTCCCTGTTTCCACCATTTCCAACAATTTCTCTCTTCCATCGCCGCGAGTTCGCCAAAAAACGGCGGCGGCATCACTAGGGGGGAGGGTGGCGTTAGAAATGAGGTTATACAGAAATCTATTCAAATTTTGACTCTATTTCTTCATGCCTTCATAATTTGACGACAGCGAGATTGATCTGTAATCTTCGCTATTTAAACTAAAAGTTCCCTTGATGGCTTGCATTAGCGTAGCCGAAGCTGACCACTGCGCCTGAGTTGCAAGAAGAGCGTATCTTCCGGACAAGCTGCCAGCATCCTCGAGGCCTGTTCCCAAAAGGGATAGCCTCTTGCTGACAGCTACGGTCAGAGTGATTCACTCAAGATGACATGCCATACTGCAAGTGGTTTGACATCATATCTCAATTGGTCATCTTTCTGTCATAAGCATTCTTTATGACATTTTGGGGGATTCATTCCATCCGTGCTATTACTACTTTGAAGGCGCACATAGTCACATAGTCAAACAGATTTGAAATTTGGCTGAAACCATTCTAGCGACTATCAAGGTGTGAAAGACTGGTTATAAACGTCGCTCTGCTCTCTCTTCGTCTTGATCCTTATCCTTTCATGCAAGCAGTCAATAGTACCATGTCAGAGGAATGCGAAAACTGTCATAACCTTCAATATCAGCTCGATGAAACGGCAGACTTTATTGCTCGATTGACGAAGAGTGAGTTGTGGAATATCGCTTTCTACCGCCAGCAATTCCATCAGCAAGAACAGAAGTACGAGATAGATCTTCAAAACATCGCTGAAGGCCGGCAGAAGATTTACGAAGCTCAAGCAGTCCACTTGAATAAGAAAGTGGAGATAGCGGAGCGGAGTCTTGTTCACGAATTCAAGTGTCATCGAGACACAGAGAAAATCCTCCGAGACACGAAGGAAGCCCTCGCGTACGAACAGGCGAGGAACACGAAATTATTTGCCATAGTTCAAAATGCTCTTCAGCACACGCTTAAGGAACTGAAGGAGGGCGAGAGAGAAGGGGATGATAACAGGGAATTGAATGTCGAATGAGGCTTCGGAGTTGTCTAAAATCAATCCTGGTTTTGATTTAAGGCTTTTTGCTCGAAGAATCGTGATGTTTTGTTTAAGGTGATGGGAACGGCGAGAGCCACACACACAGTTCAAGGCTAGCCCGACCTATGCTAGATTTATTATTCTAAGATGCATGGTCGATGGTTCTGAGTTGAAGGCGATTATTCATGCAAGCATTATCATCCGTTTCCATGATGACTATCTTCTCTCTATGTTACTGTTCCTCATTCATAATTTGCGACAGCAGCTCCCGTCCAAATTCTCATCCTACGGTCGATCCCTGCCATCTTTCACATTTTGACCGATTTGAAACGCTTACATTTGGTCTTTTTCAGGCTTTGCTTTAAGGTTACCTAGATTCTAGGTGTACAGTAGCCTTTCTTCGGGTTAATCGTCGCAGTACGACAAGCTCGCCTCCTACGCGATAAGGTCAATCGACGCAACAAGTGCAGAACGGCAAAGTCTCTACGTGATAGACCATGGATATATGTCTTCGACGAGGGGAAGCTGCGAACTAAATATACCGTAGGATATGTGCCTTCGACGGAGAGAAGCGGTGAATATACTGTGGATGTGCCTTCGACGGAAAGAAGCGGTGAATATACTGTGGATATGTGCCTTCGACGGAGAGAAGCGGTGGATCCAGTATACCGTGGATATGTGCCTTCGACGCAGGGAAACGGTGGATCATACGTTACGAAGCTCCGAATAGCTTCCATCACTGCTAAGCCATTGGGCTGGGGGAGTCAGAAACTTCAAATATGCGTGACGAAGCTCCGAATAGCTTGATATGTTCAACATATATGGCGCTATCTAGCTATAATTCCTATAGGGGAGTGTTGGAAATAGGGGAGATGGCAGATTATTTACTGCTACTACTCCACTCAAGAGGCTGCATCATGGAATAGTGGTAATCCAAACGGCTGAGATGTTGCGTCATGGTGATATTATGATAACTAGCTTTTTGTAGTCTAAGCTCTTACCAGGCCAGAGGTACGAGGTTTTAGCGGCTTCGGAAGTGGGCTTGTTGTTGGTGGTGAAGGTTAACTTTCTGGTATCCACGTAGAATGCTTTTTCAAAGCCAGACTCAAACTGGGGCTGGCACCGAGCCTGTAGGCTGGCACGCATAAGAGCATGGATATACAATCGGTAGGGGTCCGCAGCTTCCTCCGACTGTCGCTTTCGATGACCTAGTAGCATTCTAGGGGTGTATGCGACTGCAACTGTCGATTTTGGTTGATTAATGATTACCTTAATGGTGGTTGACCGAATTTGGTTAGCGTGTCCGGGCCTAAAAAATCCCCTGACTCTAGTGGATTTCTGCGCTCCATAATTATTGAAGACGGAGGTGTTAGTAAGTGTGGAGCGTAGAGAAATCCTGGGAAGCCCACCCAGGCTCTGAAGAAGCACGTAGACCAGTCCAGATTGTCTCCATCGGATCCAGCATCTTACCAGAAGAATTGAGACTAGCACTTCAACTTTTGAGAACAAGAGTATCGAGCAGCCTATTGGTGTTGCTCCACAAGGACCTTATTCTTGGTATACGAGGACACGAGGGTAAAGAGGCATGTAGATATATTGACTGGATTAAGAAGTGGGCGAAGGGTAAGGTAAATAAATACCTTACCCATCCACTAGCGCCGGATCAATGCGGAGCGGATATCAGTACTGTTCCTTTTCCAACACTCCCTCTTGTTGGAATACGGGGTCATATGGGGGCATATTGATATATTGGTTGTTGCTGTTTAGTAGGTAGAAACTCCGGAGGAAGGAAGAAGTATAAATACCCCTAGCACCAAGCCGGCCGGAATAACTAAACCACCGGGGTATGCGTATGTGCATTCCTTACATACCCCCTTTCCAACAGGAGGAATGCGGCGTCGGATGGATGCGGAGATTACCAACCAAATCACATCTGAAACTCCAACACCTCTTAGGAATTGGAGCTCTATATGAAGCTATCCAGACCCTCTACTGACTGTATATCCATGCTCTTTTACTCGCCGGCGCCATGCTCGGCGGGATTCAGCCCCATGACTGACCTGGACCTTAGGAATTCGCCTGCGTCCAGGGGTTTGGTTAGACCGTCGGTCACCATTTGATCGGTGAATAAAATCTGATTGCTTCCTCTTCTACCTTGTTCCGGACATAGTGATACCATCATACGACGTATCAATGTGCTTAGCCCGGGGGTGATTGACGGGATTGCTACCCATTTGTATAGCCGGTAAGCTCCCTCCACATGGTGAGCTCCCTCGTAGCCCAAGAACTGACATTTCAAGCTCTTTCATCGAATTACCGACGAGCTCCGTATGTAGATAGCTAAGGTCAGGCTTCTTGTCATGCCACGCCTCATAGAGAGTTATTTAGTTCCACGCAGTGGTAGAACTTCTGTTTTTCAGATATGACTGTTCATCAAATAGTCATCGAGTTTCCGACGAGCTTCGTTCATATGATGAGCTCAGATTCCTCGTGCAGGGCCGGCCGGTTCAGCAGCCAGCCAGCTCCCTCTTGCGGGGCCGATCGGTTCAGCAGCCAGCCAGCTCTCTCTTGTGAGACCAGCAATCAGTCAGCTCCCTTCGATTCGTGAGGCCAGCAATCAGCCAGCTCTCTTCGATTCGTGAGGCTAGAAATCAGCTAGCTTCCTTCGTTTCGTGAGGCTAGCTAGCTCCCTCCGAATCGTGGGACCAGCAATCAGCCAGCTCCCTCCGTTCGTGGGGCCAGGAATCAGCTGGCTCCCTTCGAATCGTGGGACCAGCAGTCAGCCAGCTCCCTTCGTTCGTGGGACCAGCAATCAGCCAGCTCCCTCCGAATCGTGGGACCAGCAGTCAGTCAGCTCCCTCCGTTCGTGGGGTCAGGAATCAGCTGGCTCCCTCCGAATCGTGGGACCAGCAATTCCTCCATAATAGGTAGGTGATCGTATTTCGCTGTAATCATTCTGGCTCATCAATTCATTTGATGACTCTGATGTGACTGTGACCAGCCTCTCCATAATATTTCGCTGTAATCATCAATCATCGACGGACTCACCAATTTTTGATGGCCTCTGCTTTGATCGGGTGAGCTCCCTTGCTTTGTTAAGGATGAGCTTCCTTGCTTTGATCAGATGAGCTCCCTTGTTCCCTATCGGGACTAGCTCTTGCCTTGCTTTATTAAGGGTGAACTCCCTTGCTTTATTAAGGGTGAGCTCCCTTGCTTTGTTAAGGGTAAGCTCCCTTCGTGGAACCGGTCGGTGCAGAAGTCAGCCAGCTCCCTCTTGCGAAGCCGATCGGTTCAGCAGCCAGTCAGCTCTCTCTTGCGAGGTCGATCGGTTCAGCAGTCATTCAGCTTCCTCTTGCGAAGCCGGTCGGTTCAGCAGTCAGCCAGCTCCCTCGTTGCCGGGTGTAGAGTAGTAAGATTCGACTGATCGTATTGATCCTTTAGACTAGCTCACATAGCAATCTCTATCGTTTCTATCTTCCCAGTGATCAAGAGCACTGACGTACTCCTTTTTGGCTGCTGTCGCGGCGTTGAGATTCGGGATTTCCGGTTTCTTCAGCTTCTCTGAGATGATTCACCAGAGACCTGGTTATGTCCTTCATTCATGACCCATAATTCTCGCCCCCCTTTGGCTTAGGGACCCGATAGGTCTTCGAACCTTTCATTGTGGTTGAGGTAGGGGTTTTTTGGTGGAATATGGTTGACAGGGAAATTTCCGCCGATTTTGGTGACAGCGAGTTCGATGCTTCGGCTTCTGCCCTTAGGTATGTTTGCGGTAGCGGAATAGAGCTAACCCAGGCTCATAACCTGTTGATATATGAGGATCAGAGCGAACATATGTGCATGTAGATATATTGACTATGTAGTAAGGTAGGTACATATGTCTTGTAGATTGGAACTGTCGGAGGAAGGAAGAAATGGGAGGTAGGGTAAATACCCCTAGCGCCAAGCCGGCTTCGGCCGGAGCGGAAATAACTAACCATCGAACATACCTCCGTAGGTATGTATGACGTATGAACATTCCTACGTACATACTGTTGGAATACGAGGTCATATGGGGCATATTGGTATTTTGGTTGTTGTTGTTAGGAGGCTATCTAGGAGGTGGAAGGTGAAAACTCTACTAGCGGGCCCCAGCCCTACCAGCCCTGTGAGGCGGAGGTTACCAACTCCCCTATTTCCAACACATACCCCATTTTCAACATAGGTGACTGTCATTATTGCCTCCCCCCATAGCCTCGCTGGCAATTTGGCGCTAGTGAGTCGCGGGTTCGTTCAAAAAGGGTGCGAAAACATCGCTCTGCAAGTCCATTTTGACTCGTGTTATATGGTGCCGTCGGCTCCCATTTGACCCCATGCTCTTCGAGCAATTCGATGGTTAGATGACCAGCATACTCACCTCCATTATCTGAACGTAGTCGGTGGACCGGAGTGCACCGAGTCTTCATCAATTCCAGGTAATTCCGAAGTACGCCTTTTAGTTCAGATTTTCGTTCTAGTAGGTAGGTGGTCGTATGTTCGCTGTAGTCATCAATCATAGTAGCCACATATCTCGATCCTCCATCGGTCTTAGATATCTTACCACTGCCGGCGAGGTCCGTATGTACTAGCTCACATATTTCCGTGGCTCTGGTGTGGGGTTTTCGGCTTGGCGTTCTATATTGCTTGCCTATGGCACAGGCCCCACATACCGATTTTGGGGATTCTTTCCTTTCTAGGCTATTTGCAGAATCCACATCAATGCCGGTGCTCATGTTGGCTAGGCGTTTGACGTCTGCCATATTCAGATGAGCTGACCGTTTATGCCATTGGCGCCATGACGCATTGGCTGGTCCATTTGTCCTACTTGCCAAGGTGACCGATCGGGAATTTGGGGGGTTGGTTGGTGTATCCACGAAATAGGCTCCCCCATCATTTCTCGAGCCGGTGAGGGCGACGGCCCCTTTTGGATCCATGAACCGGAGTTTGCCGTTCTTTATATTACACGTATACCCTTTGGCTTCCACCTGACCGTTATAGTGTAGTCCTGGACAGTGGTAAACATCGGTTAACCGGGTTTTGGTTGGTTGATCGTTCAGCAAAATGTCGATTATAACCGAACCTTTCCCGACGATGGGTACTGCCTCATTATTTGCAGTAACAATGCTGTACTGGTGACCTTCCGGTATGACTGTTCATCGAACAAGTGTTTGTCATAGCAGACATGATCCTCAGCTCCAGTGTCTATCCACCAGGCTTCGGTGTGGCTGCCAGCTCGGCAGGCGATGGAGACCTTCATTGACAATTCTGGCTTCCGAGCTTTTGCCGGAGTCAGTGGCTAGATCCTTCTTTTCCTGACTAGGTTTCCATCCTTCTGGACGGAGCTTCAGCAATTCTGTTCACTGTGGCCCCCTTGCTCGCAATGAGATTTTGTTCGATCCCTTCCGGAATCTACTGTTGTTCCTGGATTTTGGCTTCTTGCCAAACCGAGCTACCATGCTCTTGGAACTGGAACCCTCCTCATCATTTATTCTCTTGTCATGGACTAGAGCGATGGTCATATCCTCTATCGATTTGAAATCCGATTGCTTTGACTGAGTGATATAGGGTGGTTAACTCATATTGAGTCTTCAGGGTAGACCACATTTTGGTGGCATCTTCTATTTTGACTATATGTACCCTGGGTCCTTGTTCGGTGCTGAAGGTAATCACACCGCAGGCCCTGTCGTTCAGTAGCAGTGGCGTACTCCTTTTTAGCCGCTGTCGAGGCGTTGGATTCCGGGATTTTCGGTTTCTCGAGCTCCCTGAGGTGACTCACCAGAGACCTTTGCTTTCAGGGCACTGGTTGCATCTACTTTCCTCGTAATCCTCGCTCCCCTTTAGCTTAGGGAACCAATAATCATCCGAACCCTCCATTGTTGTATCGTGATTGAGGTATGGGGGTAGGAATTTGGTCGATAGGGAAAATCTCCGCCTTTTGGTGACAGCGAGTTCGATGCTTCTGCCCTTTGTTATTTTTCCGGTAGCGGTATAGAGCTAAACCGGGCTCACACTTTGGAATAATCAATAAGTAGCTGAACTTCCTTGTACGTACCTGCACAGGCCAGTGACTGTGTATATTTGCAAAGAAGCCGCTAGGAACATCACCCCACGTTCGTCCGTCTGACATCCTTCCGGAGTTCCTACCTACTAGATAGCTTCAACCCCATATACTCCCCGTATTCCAACAGAATAAGAATTGAAGCATAGAGAATTCACAATTAGCTGCACACGGCATAGAAAGGAAACAATAGGTTGAAAGAAAATGGTATACATGGCCGGCCAATGAGTGACTGCAAGGGCTGATACCCGCTGGCTTTTTGACGGCCTCTGAATGCATTATGATGACTATAGCCTGTTTTGCATTGTGATTCACGAGTCATCGCGCACAACTTTGAATCCCGCACCTCTCTGTAAGGAAAACCGGTGAAATTAACTCCCAAAGGTAACCTTAACCATAACGGACCATCTCGGACCGTCCACGTTGCATCGAGAATGAGCTCCTAGCTTCGGCGGCTACGACGCAGATGCCCTCACTGCTGCCTATTAGATGACTTCTTCAGCGTCCGTACTTCCATCTTGATTTCTATCTGGTCTTATATATATCACAGATATTTGGCACGTCCCTTCCTTTCTCACCTGCTTAAAGATCTGCCACAACCACATATTACGAGTGTACGACTTAGCTCCTTGATCCGAAGTGACAACCCAGAAGCCTCTTTTCCACTTCGCCATCTCAATACGCAAGCCTTTCACGTCTCTGAGCCAGTTGATTCAACTTCAACCTTCAAATCACGGTCGATATTACGACTTCAAGTCAGATGCCTTCAGATCAGGTTCTCCGGCTTCCGGCTCCTCTTGCCACCGTTGAGCATTCTCCACCTCCAGCAGAGCAAAAACCTTGCTATATCAATGCTGAACGACCCAAAGTACGCAAGCTATCTATTAAGGAGAGAAGAAGCAATCGTGAAAAGCAGAGGCGAAGAGGACCTGGAGGCAGATTCTTGGCTAATGTTCGGGTGGGCATGGCGATGACATCAAGTTTTAACGGGATTGAGGAGCTGGAGGTCAACAATCAAATAGCAAAGCGAATCCGTGCATGTTGAAACGGGAGTTATGCTCGGACCTATCGAGGTCACATGACGCACTGTATTTAACCGAAGCTTCGAACCTCCATAGAACTTCACTCAAACACACATTCTACATATGCTGCAAAACCTTCTAGTTCAGTCATATTTCAACAGTGCAGACTCCGCCGACCCATATGGAAAGGCATTCAAATATTGGAAGAACGTCTGGAAGTGAAACTCACAGGTGATGAAGTGTAGATCTGATCATTGACTAAAGGTGTGTGTTTCTACAGCAGAAGCTATCTAGGTTTTGTGCCGCAACTGACGCTAGTCTCAACCAGGCTAGCGAGCAGTGTAATGACACTGCAACAACTATGTTCCTAATTGAACGACTACTCCCCCTGCTCCTACTACAGCTCCTACTGCAGCTTCTATTGCTTCAACAACAGGGCCGGCCCTTAAAGCGGTTCAGGGCGGATTTTCTCAAGGCGGTGCAAATTGGAACCATAGCGGGGGACTCTCAATTCTCTCGCCGATCCCATAATTTCATATAATTTCTGGGATTTACATCGTTATTGAATGCAAATCTGTAGGTTGCACATGTGGCCCTGATCCTTGTACAGAAAAAGGATTCATCATAATTTGGGGAAAGCCTGCAGGGCGGCGACGTCTAGGAGGATATAATAAAACCCTATTAGACGTAGCGTCTTCCGACATGACCAGTAGGCCCTGACAGGCGATGAACAGTGCATCTCTAAACAGAAATCAATGGCTCCGAAATTCGAGGAAGAGTCTGCTTTAGTGAGGATCATATCAACTATGGTCAGCGCAATACTCAAGAGCATGAGATGAGCAGGACCGAGCGGCGGACTTTTCAGTTGGGAAGTGGGAATACTCGCATTAAAGTTCGAACAGTAATCAAGAATATGATTATAGTATCAATGCTGATCTTTTGTATTGCCTGACAGATCCGTCGCTAGGCGTGAGTACCAAGATAGACTGCTACAGCTTTGGAGGTGAAGGATACGATGGAAGCGCCAGATTCGTGCTGTCATCCTTTTAAGCGGAAGGGCCTGGACGCGGGTCAGAAGCGCACAGGAGGCCTCATTCTGAATGTCGCCAGCCCCATTGGATCGACTAAAACTTATCCTGTTCTCGCAGTGGGTGGTAGTGGTGGTAGTAGGGGAAGGAGGAGGAGGACCAGAGATAGGATGATTTGTTTTCTCGATCCCAGCCTCCACTGATCTCTCAGCCCCAAGTCAGATCGTCATAATACGGCTCCGCCGCCGCCACTCGGTGGCTTGCGTCTCCTTCCTCTATGGCCAAGAAAACGCCGTCTATGCCGTCGCCGCGCTGCATATTGCTGGGGGTCGCGCTTCTTTACAGACAGCCTCGATGGAGCACGTCTAGTTCGTCTACGGACCAACATCAGTAATAGAAGGAATGCATATCGCAGTAGGTGCTGTATTACCCGACCAAAAAGCGGCGATGCTGGACCCTTCTCTTGCGTCTCTGGTCGCCGTCGACGACGGTACGAGTATAGTTCACAATCTGCGTCATCATGTCTCCTTCCACTGTACAAGTGCTCTCAATACTATAAAATTCGAAGAATAAGCACACGATTCCTCAACAGCCTCGTATACTCCGTAGCGCAATTTTTTCCAACGCTCTGCGGTCAATTATCTGTGGTAGGAAGTACATGAAAAAGTTTCTCAGCATTAGTCTTCTATAACGGTGGATAAAGGATGCAGCCCAAGTTACGCTGGCATGACAACCAAAACAGCGGTCTTCGGAGGCGAGACCGCTGTGCTCGTTGACTTAGCTATATTCTCATGGGAGAAAAAGACGGAGGAAAGCGAGTTTCGCCCTCGAAGGACTCCCATCCAAGAGGTATTCGTTATGCTTTTCAATGCTCTACAAGCTATACTTTCGAACCATTGTTCCATGACGGTGCTGCGCCACGATCTGCCAAAGGCACTGGATAAAGAGATTGGTCTCTTTGGGATGGTCTACAAAGTTTCGAATAACTCATCTTACTGTTGGTAATAATCTTCTTGCTGTTGTCTTACACGTAATTAAAGTAATCATGATAAGCAATCAGAATTCTGGTGAGCTCGAACGCTCGTTGAATAAGGCAATGTCTGATTCTGACTCTTTCATTACATGTTTAGAATCTTACTATCTTGAGTTTTCTCGTAGCTCACTTTCTATCCATTGATGCTTTGGGTTATCATCAAGATATTGAAGATATTCAAGCACTGCAATCCACTTGGCACTTCAATAGCTCTGAATAATTCTGATCATTCTCTACTTCGTATCTCAAGTTATTTTCTAATCCCTCATGTGCAGATTCATCGAATTGACGTTTCAGGAAAGATTCAAATTCCTTTGTAGTGTACAAGTATCTCGGGGTGCAGCTGGTCGGAAAAGTTGAGCCGGGAAAAAATTCTTGACGTTGGGTTGAACTTGACTCTCTGGGCTGTAGTAATCGTGCTACCCATGCTCGTACAGCCTAAGATCAAGACTATATCTAACAATCAAGATATCCCTGAATTCCTGGAAGGATGAAGACTGGCTACAACCTTCCTTTCTTACTGATTCGATTCTAGATGTAATTCAAACTGCTTCTGAATTCCGTCTTAAACCCAGGTCACAAGGCCGGTAATCCAGAATCGTACGTTCCAGGTCGCAAGAAGAGTCGAGACACAAGATGCACAAATGATGTGATAGTAGTTATTAGGTCTATGTTGGTTTAGTATATGGTAATAAAAATTACTTTCATCGACAAATCTGAACCAATTGCTCTCGAGAATCATCACACTAGGCTAAACATTGTCAGTTTAAATGTCTGAACAGTGCACATTGCCCAGTCGATAGAGAATGCTATTGAAGGTTCAAGGGTCTGTGAACCTCGTATAGCAAATCCATGTATGGTGGTCATATATAAATCCTACTTGGAAGGACTCGCCCATCGCCCCCAGTCCAACTAGGTCAGAAGTGATTACGCAGCATAAGCTCAGTCGATGGAAAGTCACTACGTAAAAACTTGTTCGCATCATACTTCGTCAGCCGTCATGATACGGGTAAGCGTTGACCGTTCGTAAGATGAGCTCAGTAATCAATAGACACATGTATATAATTCGACTGCTTTCTCGCTTCGATGTTATTTTGAATAAAGAAACAACCAAATGCGTTCTGACACCGTATTCTCTAGCACCAAACGTGGACGTGGGGACGACCGCGGCAAAGAGCGAAAGCCTCGAACGGAGAGAGTTTCTCGTTCAGTGGAATCAGACGAAGAAGAAAATTCCTCTTCATCGACTGAAGGTTCTAAACTTCAACCTCAGGTGCGAACCGTCAAAGCAAAAGGATCAGGAGAAAAAGGTGGGACGCGATGGCCAGGTTCACCAGATTCGGGGATCGATGAAAACTCATCTGATGGTTCAGCTAAACCCTTTTCTTCTTCCAAAGAAAACGCGAATGAGAAATTTGAAAAGAAACCTCCTCTTTCGAAAGAAGATTTGCGTAAAGCATTACTAGCAGCGGCGGATTCGTTGAAGTAGAGGGGCGTCAGAAAAGAGTTTGTGTCATGTATTCATGCTATTGTTCTTTCTTTGTAAGGCTTGTTTCTTAGACATAAGTAGTGGCCGCAACTTAAAGTAACATTGACTTATACTCTTGGCATGTGTGACGCTGGTAGGGGATAGCACTAGGTTACAGCGTTAAGTGAAAAATAAGAAAAAGAATTGTAAAATCAACCTCACTGTCTCCTCCCCCCCTCAGTGCCTTGTGTTGGAATACGAGGTCATATGGGGCATAGAATATAGTATATGGGGTTGAAGGGGTGGGAAGAAGGATAAATACCCCTAGCGCCAAGCCGGCCGGATTGGATGCGGAGATTACCAACCAAATCGCACCTGAAATTCCAACACCTTGGTACTGCCCGGTTCATGTATATAGAAGCCGGGCCCTCGTTCTTTCCTTTCGCTCTTTGTCTTTCGTCTTGTATATTACCTGGTGTATTGTCTTGTACCTAGATCCTATCAAGTCATTCAAGTTGATAATAATATCAGTCTTCTATATTGATAGTACCTCTAGCCTAGCCCAGTCCCTGACAAATGCCAAATCTCAACAGCCGAATCTCGAACTCGCCGAGACCAATGTGCATACTATTTCTGATCTTACTGGACGAGAGAACTCGAGTGAATAGAGTCTTGAGATCAAAGAAGTAGGGATATCCAGTAGGAGTTTAGGAATATATCCTAGTATTTTCTGAGTGGCTCTCATAGATGGTAGCTTAGCTGCTTTGAGAGGAATTTCTTCTTTCGCATATTCAATAGTGGTAGTTGAGTGTTGATAAAGAGTCTGGCAGGTTCTCTAGCTCGAATTGGGCTTTAGTATTCGAAGTGTATTTCTCGTAATTTGTAAAGATGCATAGGTACTTAGGTCGAGATAAAACTACATCTTCACACCAAAGTCCCATGGCTAATACAAACTTGGATAGAACAGCTTCCGAGCGTTTATGAGGAAGACTACGAAATACAGCCTAAGGTACTAACTTTGGTGTGTAACTGAGTGATGCGCAATGGAAATTTCAGGTTTCCCATGGGTACATCATTCGGGTGGCCAGCACCTTAGGTGATTGCGTGGCACGATTACACCGTACAGTGTATTGGGTGCACTTGTAGCCACGGTAAAGTATACTTATCTTACGCGCTATGAATAAATTATAAAAGCGGCCGTGGTCTAGGGCAGTAGACCCTGGTCAAAACATGATGACAGAAGCTATTCTCAATGTGGTTACTTCACTAAAAGCACGAATGACCGCTCTGATCTACAGGGTGTTTGCACTGCGGGTCGAACATTGCATTAGCCCAGCCACATTTTCAAGGACCCCCCAGTACCAATTTCCACCAATCATAAGGCCGCCAGTGAGGCTGAATAAGCTTCCATATTAGGCAATAACTGACGTTTGGTGCAGATTAGCTGAAGGCCTGAAGCTACCAAATCACCTCCCAAATCACTCTCTTTCTCCACCAACATCGCTACTTTCCACCAAATCCTACTTCTTACCTCGTCGGCGACCTCTACAGTACTGTACATAGACAGGCCTCCAACGCTGCGCTCAACGGTGGAGATTGAAGAAGCTCTAGGCCTGCAATTCGGCCTGAAATGACCATCTAGACACGGGAATTGTTCAACAAGCTCGCTGTTGCTATGAGCTTTGAGGCGTTGTTGATGTTGAATAGCTTCAGAAAGATGAGCCGGGGAAATGAGTAAACAAACAGGTCAAATTTGGGTATAAAGTAAGCTTTTCTCTCGAGCAATTCCTGGTTCGTGCTCTTCAGACTTTCATCAACTAACAACGACAGCTACATCTACAGTTACATCTACAGCTACAGCTACATCTACAGCTACATCTACGACTACATCATGTCTAGCTCTAATACTCCCTCTACCGTGGCCTTTGATCCTCCCCCTGATGCCAGCTATCAGACTTCCGGCAGTCCTACACGTTATAGAAGCTCCGTTCAAACCTCTACCTATGTGGATTTGCCTCAGCCAATTGACTTCCTCGTCAAAAACGAACCCGATATGAGCTTTCAAGACCCCGTTCTAGTCGGATCACACGGATTTATCTTTCCGAATGTTAATGGTGCAGAGGAGAGCTTTCAAAGCTCCACCTTTGAAGGTATCAGTAACATCGACGCCATCGACATAGATAACCTCTTTGACACCTGGTTTGATGCCTCACAGGCTACAAACACTACTGGTACGGGTGAATCCATTGCCACGGCCAGAACCACCTCCAGAAAGCGCACTACTGTAAAGGCTCTTCGTCATTTCGGTCATATGACTCTTCGTCATATAGCCAAAGTCACGGATTTGCCTTTGACCACTGTCATCAACATAGTCAATGAGCCAGAGACCCCCCGTCGAGGACGTGGCCGTCCTCGACTTATCGATATACCAATCAGAATGCGGATAATTGACTGCGTCACCGCCAGCGCCGAGGGACGTCAGATGACCTACTCGGAGGTGGGTCAACATTTAGGCCTGAATATGGCTGGGGATACTATCCGCCGAACACTAAACGAGTATGGATATCACCGTCGTTTAGCTATAGCTAAGCCCTTTCTGACGGAGGATAACATGAGGAACCGGCTTGCCTTCGCTCAGAAGTACGCTGACTACGATACATTGGACTGGGCTCGTGTTATCTTCACCGATGAATCGGCTGTTCAAAATGGAGGCACTAATCGTAGATTTGTGACCAGACAACCTGGTGAGCATTACCACAAGCACTGCCTTCGGCCTAAGTTCAGGAAGCCTTCCTACTGTATGATCTGGGGGGCTATTTGCGGGCAATTCAAAAGCTCGTTGATTATATGGGATCGAAAGAACGGGACTATCAATTCCAAGACCTTCGTTGAGCATATCTTACCTGTAAGATAGATCTAAAACCTCACCAAAATCACTGCTAATAGCAGACAGACTCTACACGACTTCTGGAAGGACTGCAACGAAGACTACGAGCCAATCAGCGCTCCCGGCCAGCAATGCATCGTACAAATAGATAAAGCTCCAGCTCATAACGCTAAATTCACCAGAGCTGCTATCACCGATATGGGAATGGAGCTACTTGACTGGCCTGGCAACTCACCTGACCTCAATCCTATTGAAGGTGTTTGGTCACTGCTCAAAGAACGAATCAACAAGCTACGTCCGAAGCCATATACCCGAAAGCAGATAGAGAAAGCTATTCAGAAGGAGTGGGACTCTCTGAAGCCTATGAATATCGAGGCCCTCATCGATTCTATGCCGGCGCGTATTCAGGCCGTTTTGGCTGCTAACGGTGGCTCTACTCGGTACTAGATCATCTATTCCGTACATTTTTGCTTTCTGCTTCCAATTCGCCCGATTAGGCCTAGTTTTATATAATATCCTTGTACGCTAAGCAAATTGATATCCTTGCGTACCTACCAATTCCGGTTACCGTTGGTGTAAAACTAATGCAATGTTCGACCCGCAGTGCAAACACCCTGTACAATGCTATAAGGGGGACCTCATCAATGACTAAGCATACGAGCATCTATTCGGATTCGGCGAGTCGGCGACAGTGCGGCTTTTTAAGCACCTGTACCCCATCCGGTCAAGCTGCTACCAAATTTGGCCTAGCTGTTGATTAAAGGGGTGGCCGACTTTGTGGTGGTCAATTGCCTCGCCCTCAGTTCTCAGACGTGCCAACGTCGCCAAGTCCCTTCGGGTTAGCGCCCTGCTGACTCCGCAGCACACGGGCGGCACGTCTGAGTGCATCCCCCTGTAAGAGTAGGTTGATCTGCGTTAATTCTGGAATAATACCGAACTTCGCTGATCACCTTATCTGATGCGGTAAAGTATGAGCGTATTATTGAATTAATTACATTTTGTTCGCTCTGCGATTCCTACCGACTCGCCTACCTACCCACCACCCTACTCACCTTCCTACTCACCATTCTACTCACCATCCTACTCACCATCCTGCTCACCATTCTACTCACCATTCTATCTACTGGCCTACCTACATTTTCAGCTACCAACTCAGCTACCGATGTTAGGGGCCGGCCTAGAGCGAGTCATAGGGGTGTCATTTAACTAATAGATAAATACTAAGGAAGGAAAGAGTAGGTATGAACAGGAAAGAACTCGGTTCTTATGTGTGCGTTTCTCAGCCCTGTGCTAGGCCCGATCAGGATGGAACCAGGCGAAGGCTAGGCGAAGGATAGACGAAGGCTAGAATCGTAACAACCGACTCGATCGTCTACTCACCACTCTCCTCACCATTCTACCCACCATTCTACTCACCACTCTACTCATCATTCTACTCACCATTCTACCCACCATTCTACTCACCACTCTACTCATCATTCTACTCACCATTCATAGTATGTTTCATATATGCTTCATAGCACATGCTAATTAGCTCAATAGAAAGCACTCTTCATAATTTTCTATCAAACGTGTTAGGGGCCAGCATAGAGCGAGTCATATGGGTGTAATGTAACGAGTATATAAATGCTAAGGAAGGAAAGTATTCAGAAGGGAAGAGCCGACTATCTATATGACTCAGAAGAACATAAGCTAACCCTGAATAGGGTTGGCTTCGGAACAAGCCTATGCCCTAGCGGCGAGCGATCGGCGATAGCCCTCAGGATAGCCATCAACATAGCCATCAACATAGCCATCAACATAGCCATCAACATAGCCACCAACATAGCTACCAACGAAGATGCGTAGCTAGAATCGTAACAAAACGCTTTATCAAATTTCCTACTAAGCTTTCTATCGAGCTTTCTACTGAGCTTTCTGCCGAGCCTTTCATCAAACTCTTTACCAAATTCTCTATCAAACTTTCTCTCAAAACGACTAAGCGTGCTTTCTTGATCATCAAAAAGAACGTTCGAACCAAATCTTCATCACACAACACGATGCAAGCTCAACTAAGTTCAGTCGATGATATGATCATGAAATATCTGGCGGCGAGAGCAAAAAACCGAAGCTAGCATATTCTTGATCGCGCTGTCCGACTACTCGGATTATTGCACGCAGTCGACTCGATGATGCGACGACGCAATTTATCGATCTTGCAGAATTTTGTTGATACTTAACTTAGGCGCATTAGATAGAGCATATGTGAAAGTACTATCGCAAGTTCACATACACTGTGATTTACACGTTGTGCATTGATGATCGCGTCGCAAACAAGAATGTTGTGACTTGCAAAGGTTAATGAGGCAAGTTGTGCGGGCTGTCACCAAATTAACGCAGATCAGACGTGCCGCCCGTGTGCTGCGGAGTCAGCAGGGCGCTAACCCGAAGGGGCTTAGCGATGGCGCCAACCCGAAGGGGCTTGGCGACGTTGGCACGTCTGAGGACTGAGGCTGTTATGAGTGTACCAAGGTGGATAAGGCTATCCATTTACCCGTCAGTTGTACGGCCCACCCTAAATATAGCATACAATCACCACGGTGTTCGGACAGTTAGTAAGCACAGAACATTGTTTTACGAAGGTTGAAGGTAGAGGAGGGGTTACAGCCTTCTTCTGACTGGCTCGGCGAGTCGGGCTTCATACTCTAAACACTACCCATAATGGTTAAGCTTCTACCATTATAGGTTTAGCTGTAGATCTGGAGGTGGGCCGTACAACTGACGGGTAAATGGATAGGGCTATAGGGCTAGCCAGCGCCTTCGGCCGAGCCGCTGTTATTCCCTTCGTACATCACCTCTTTACTGCGTCACAACACGTCCCCTTTGGGACTAGCGCAGCCTCTGAATATTAGTATATATAGAAGCTTTTGCACTCAGCTTCTTCTGTATTCTTAATATTCAGTTATAGCTACCTCTAAAGATCAAGCACTTCTCAACCCTGACTTCCATTGGTTGACTCATCTAGGCACGGTCCCAACAGAGGCAAGCGGTCAAAGGGATAGGGCGGAAATTATGTCAGCCTGCACAACCTAAAGTAGTTTAGCAGCGCTAAAAAGATACGCCTAAACTGCTTTGGGCTAGCGCTATCTTAGTTACCAACCAGGTACCAGGTGGTAGGTAGGTACCTTACGGTACCTTAAGTTGCCGAAACTTTATTTTTTCCTCGACTCAACTTTCTGCATCTAATCATGAGCAAGAATTGATATTATTTAGCTAAAGTAGCTAAAAGATAAACAGCTAGAGCAAAGTATTAAAGCCGTTCCCGCTGATAGTTATTTAGTAGAGATATCTGCTTAATATCTGCTTAATATTGTCCGAGGAAGGCCTAGCGCCAAGCCCGAGCGGAAATAACTAAGGTAACCACCGGGGTATACGTATGTGCATACGTACCCCCTCTCTATCGATGCTTAGCTCTGATCGATAGCAAACAGTCGATAGTTCATCAAGGCAGACATTCGACTTGTCGATATGAGAAAGAAGTTGGGCTCGGTAAACCCCTCCAGTATACCGGACGTCACTCGTCCTGCGCAGTCGATGGATCACTACTTCATCGACCACTTGTAGTCACGATCTCGAGGCTTACAGGCCTAGGCTTAACCCGGATCGGCTTTCCTACCAATATCTTTCCATCTCTTACTGATATCAACGCATCATCGTTCGGACTGCGTCGGATTGAGATCTCCTGTCTCTTCCGATTCCTACAACATAATCAAAAGGTTCGTAGCCAGCACCATGTACAGGTGGATCTCGTCGCTGGCCTTTAATATTAAGATATCATCTTTCATTATTGCTGCTGTTGTTCTTCTAACTTCGTGTTTATTCAGCTAGTAATCTTCATAACCTCGTGCTCAATTCTCACCCACGGCTGTCGTGTCGCTACTACTCTGATCAGGTCCAGCAAAGAGTCACTTTGTAGAGGAGAAATACAAACCTTGTACTACACGGATGGACTTGGCCATTGCTGTGTCGAGATGTGAACACACCTTGGAACAATCCTATTCAGGTATGTATAGCATATTTCAACATGCTGCAGCCCTTTACAACTTCAAGGTAGGCGGCAGAAGGGGGCATTGCGAGAATCTGAATGATTATCGTGGTTGACGATGGGATCTAGTAATGTCTACTCCAAGCCCTATAGGGCTGGCGCTAGGGGGTTCAGAGTTCATCTAGTCTGCCAGCGCACATTTATTGATTACAGTCTCTTCAATGATGCTTAATGACTTTCTCAACGCTGACTATAAGCGGACACTATTCCTTTATATATTGGTATTGTAACCGACCTATAATACATACCTACCTTAGACATCTACATGCAGACCCCTAATATTTATGCATACAGTTGGCTAGCCTTATTAACGATGATTATTATCGACCGTCGAGTGCTTTGGATTCATCATCGTTTGTTTCGGCTTCGCAAAGTT
>JAABUO010000975.1_pt1 | contig 41603 bp, 44 predicted proteins | sample 5559291 | NCBI WGS metagenome assembly JAABUO01 (sample SAMN10711878, study PRJNA513372) | rock metagenome | isolation source: Antarctica rocks | place: Antarctica: Victoria Land, Finger Mt sud
GCCAAATCCAACCATTCTATTGTAGAAGTCCGTAATATCGTGATGGCGTACAGATCCGCTACCCCGGAACGACAATGCGTCAAGGTTGCCAAGCTGCCAAGGAAGAAGCACCCGAAAGCACTTAACAAATGTCCTAATCAGCCTCGCTATCCTCGAATCGATTAGCTAGCGAGATCGTTAATGTGCCCAAGAAGAAGCACTCGTAAGCACTTGACGAAATCATTAATCAGTTTTTGCTATCAGTCTCCTCGGTCCCCTTGAGGAAGTTCATTCAGGAGGTACGATGGTCTTCAGGTTGTTAAGAAAAGTAGAATCGCCGGTGGCGTTGCCAAAAAACCCAAACCAACCTGACTACCGATCAATCAGGCATGTTGATTCCCAGTTATTCTGATCGCCCTCTCGGGGTCAAACTGGTATCTTAGGAGTCTGGTTATTTCACGTTTGTTCCTCCTGTAGAAAGCTTGCAGCCCCTGTTGATAGTCCTCGTCGCTGGAACTCCGATCCTCACAGAGGTTACCCGCGGAGAGTCGTCGGTCAACGTCGAAGCCAAAGTCTCTTCTTTAGTGGCACCGAGGCTATAAGGATTGTTACTGGGTCGTGGGAACCGCGATGCGATGTCTTCTTGGGATTTGAGGTATGGGGAGGCTATTCGAGGGGTAATTTGCACGTCGATTGATGGAGGTGCCGGTTGTGGGGTTTGTGGAGAGCGATATTGCGCCCCTCCTACTATGGTTCCAAGGTGCATTTCTTCTGCTGTAGCTTGAGAAGCCGGACCTTCGTCGGCTGTTTTCAAAAGTCTTTCATTTAACGGAAATTCGGACGTCGCCGCTCCATTTGAGATGGCTGCTTCACTTGAGCCTTCAGTCACCCTACTAATCCCTCGTTGCGGTCAAGAAGAGTCTCTTGTGGTGCTTTCGTTTGGATCTCTTCCAGCCGGATAGTATTGGCCGCCTGGATGGAGTGGCTGCGACGCCTATGGCTTGCATCAGCCTTCCTATTTTTGTAAGCAACCGGCGAGCACACCGTTGTGATGGGGCAGGTGACGCTGAATCAATAGTCAAGGGTAGGAGATACTAACTTCGACTAGCCGGTCCCCTTCAACCCGGACTTCTCGATCACGTAACTGACGCATTAAAGAAAGAAAACTGCTTTCCTGGAACTTTCGGCTTTGATCGTGCTTTAAGTTGTCGAGTAATTGGCTGGCTGTTCTTGCAAGTTCATCTGCATCGTTACCGCCTTCACCTTTTAGCATTTCGGAAGAATCTTGTTGAGTTATCCTGTCGGATCCTATTCGAGGAATCTCCGTCATAGGTGCCGCATGAGAGATTTGCCCCAGCTGCTCTTCCATTTCCACGTCTGTAGCAGCCTTGACTTCTTTCTGTTGCATATGGTCATCTAATTGCTGTATACGGGAATGTGCTGCATCAAAAGCACTTTCGAATGCAGCGTCATCTATGACAGCCCCCGCTTGTTGACCGGACTGAATCTGCATTGCCGGATCCGAAAGTAGATTATGCTGCTGGCCGAACGTTGGGAAGTTGTTGCCGTAGAGAATTCCATCGTGCATATAGCTGCCGCCACCATTTATTTGTGCGTCTAGCTGGGTTTGGGCCGATGGTTGGCTCTGCTGCCACGTGAGATCCTGATACCATGCACCTGCTAAATTTGAGGATTGCGGTGCTTGTTGTTGAAGTTGAGGTTGAGATAGCAGAGATGGCTGCGACAGCTGTGGACTACTTATATGCAGCTTTTGAAAGTCGGAGGCCCAATTTGGCGAGTGGTGTTGAGCGGGACTGGAAGGAAAATATGCTGTATTGCCACCATACGGAAAACCTGGCTGAAGCTCTGGGAATTGATTCCCTATCGGCTGGCCCGCTTGGAAGGCCTCGAACTCCGCATCAAGAATGCCTGCATTACGCCCTAACGTGGAACGGAAGCCCTTGAAGTATCTATTAGCAAAGTAAGAGTATTGTTCTCTTTCGGATTTTGGAACATGCCTCCGCTGACTGACGTGATGCAATTCGATCTTGTTGCAAGGTTCTGTCGATGGAGGAGTGCTTTTGAAAGGTCTGTAAAGAATTTGAGGGACCACACAGAGCGTCTGCCATGATCGCTTGCTTACATTCGACGTTCGTAGGAGAAAGAACAAATGTGGCAGTTGTAGGAAAGGCAAAGGGGAAATAGAAAGATCTCTGATGCATGTGAGGGTGTAAGGTAAGACAGCCGAGGCACACTTTGGCGGCCTGCGGCTCTGGGGCTAGCTACCGGGCCAGATCTGGGCCGCCGTACCAATTAGCGATGCAGCCCTATGGGCTCTAATGTTCCTGAAATGCTGTCCTTAGACTCAAGTAATACCTGCCGTAAAGAATCCTCCAAATGGTACGCTCCACAGCTCCAGGAGCACGGAGGAAAAGCGCTGACCGATTTAGGCGCAAGTCATCACCAATTCCGGGCACGATGACATGATTGTACGTTGCAACGTCGCCAGCGGAGTTCCCCCCCCCCCAAGCTCCGCAAAGCAGCATCTTCAATTCACTAAGCTGACAATGCGGTTTCCAGCACGATGCGGTACTAGATTACTATGGCAGACGGCTCGCTACCTGCTCTTCGGATAAGACCATAAAAATCTTCGAAGTTGAGGGCGAAACGCATAAACTAACGGAAACACTTCGAGGGTACGAGTCTCGTCGGTCTGCGAAAGGTGATAATTATGCTAAATGAATCCTAGGCACGAGGGCGCAGTCTGGTGCGTCTCATGGGTCCGCCTCTCCCCCTCCACTTCCTACCCGCCCTACGCCCGCCGCCCCTCCTCCCAAACACTCAACTAATTCCCCATGCCCCCTCCGTAGGCCCACCCCAAATACGGCAACATTCTCGCCTCCTCCTCCTACGATGGTAAAGTCCTCATCTGGCGCGAAGCCTCGGCGGTCTGGACCAAAGTCGCCGACTTCGCACTACACACCGCCTCCGTCAACATCGTTTCCTGGTCCCCCCACGAATGCGGCTGCCTCCTCGCCTGCGCCTCCTCTGACGGCATGGTCTCAGTACTCGAATTTAGCGAGGGCAATTGGGGGCATACGATCTTCCAGGCGCATGCAATGGGCGTAAATGCGGTAAGCTGGGCGCCGGCGATAATGCCAGGGAGTTTGGTCAGTAGCAAGCCGGACCTAGGGCACAGGAGGAGGTTCGTGACAGGGGGAAGCGATTGTCTGGTCAAAGTCTGGGACTGGAAGTACGCATGAATCCCCCTCTGACTTACCCATCTCGAAAAAACCGCACACGCTAACACTCCACCCCCTCCCTCCCAGCCCCTCCCAAAAATCGTACGCCCTCACCACCACCCTCTCGGGCCACACTGACTGGGTCCGCGACGTCGCCTTCGCGCCCACCATCCTCCAAAAATCCTACATCGCCTCCGCCTCGCAGGACAAGACCGTCCGCATCTGGACCTCGACGCCGGTCCCCCCGGGTCAGCCCGAGGAGTGGAAATGCACGGTGCTGAACTTCGAGGCGGTGCTGTGGCGTGTTAGTTGGAGCTTGTCCGGGAATGTGCTGGCGGTGTCCGGGGGGGATAACAAGGTTAGTTTGTGGAAGGAGAATTTGAAGGGGGAGTGGGATTGTGTGCGGTCGATTGAGGAGTAAGCGGAGGAGGAGGAGGAGGGGGTTTGCTGTTTTTTCAGTTGCTGTTGTTGTTGTAGTAGTAAGGGGTTGAGGAGGGTAGGATTGAAAGGCGTTTTTAGTTTAGAAATCCTATGAAAGATGGTCTAGCTAAAACTAAAGCTAAAGAAGGATCAGGTATCTAAATGCTTTTGATGTGCCATAGCTTATCTGCGGAATCTGAAGGGGGCGAACAACAATAACAACGCCAAAGAAAACGAAAACGAACAAGCAAAGCCAGACTGAAAGCTTGTATCGCCCACTAGGAGGGCAGCAGGCGACGAGGCAACCAGATCCGCGGGAAGGCCTTGCTTTGGCATTTGCTCGTTGCATGTCCAAGGGTATGCTGCGCGAAAAACATTGGGGAAATTCGTAAGAGTTCATGGGGCAAGTCGTGCAAAAAAGTCGTGAGGGCTCAGAAACCGGGCATGAGCTGCTAGAAAAAATTGGCCGTAAATCGTGAGCACTAGATGGGCTCTTTGTAGTAGGGGTATCGAGAGCATTGTCCAGCCAGCCTCTTGTTTCGAGAGGCTTTTCCCTGCTGAATCAGATAATTATCAAGGATGGTTGGTTCCTTTGCCTGGGCTCTTCTTGCCTTCAGATACATCCCGAGAAGACATTTGAGATTTTTTCCAGGAAAGTAGGCAGGCAAAGGGCAAGAAAGAAGAAGAAAAAAAAGTCCCAGGAAGCTCGAGCATGCCAGATAACGGTTCTCCCTCACGAGACCTCCGACAAATCCGGCCCCTCGACCCCAGACGTCTGATCCTCGACATTCCAGAAGATGAACGGCCCAGTACACGCCTGCTCCCCCCCTTCATCCATCGGACTCCACCACCGCCCCAACATGATCATCCCGCCGGGCAGCACCACACCCTCGTACGCCCAGCACCCGCTCCCGATATCGATGCCGTTGTACTCGTTCTCCTCGCCGTCATCCGCGATCCAGGCCTCGTGGTTGATGGTGCTGTAGACATTCGGGGTCGAGGGCTGGGTAGGGCTGGGGGAGGAGGCTTGCGAGGAGCTGTAGTCGGCGTCGAAGTATTTCATCATGGTGATGCGCTGCCAGCCTGGGATGTCTTGCTGCGGGGGGAGGGGGTGCAGGATGCCGGAGCAGTGGAAGGGTTCGGCGTCGTGGCCGGTGCCGGTGAAGGGGAGGTAATCACGGCCTTTCTTTGCGTAGGACTGATTTGTGGAAGAGGAGGAGGAGGAGGAGGAGGAGGAGGAAGGTGGAGTGTTGGGCGTTGCTGGGGGTGTGGGGAGATGGTTGGTCGTAGGGGTGCTGGTGCGACGACGGTAGTGTGCTGGTCCTTGGACGTTCTTGATGGCGCGCTTTGAGGATACCTTGTTAGGGTCGTTGAGCATGTTAACTAGACTCTGAGATGGCATAGAATGCAAATGGCGATCGAATGCTTCGGGCCAAGGGGGGCAGTTGGCGGGTGTGAAGTCAATGTCGAGGGTCTGAAAGCCGTCCTCGTAGTCGATGCTATCTGTGAAGATCTCTGCACCAGGCTCTGATGTGCGGATGCTTGGGACTTCGCCCAAGTCATGGAGGTACGCTGGGAAGTCATGTGTGAGTGGGGAGGCTGTGGCTGGCGAACCTACAAGGTAGGAGGCCTTACAGTAGCTTCCCTTCCAAAGCCTACCGAGCTTCTTGACGCCCTGCGTGAGCTTTCCTTGCCAGGCGCGTGGCTTCTCGTGCTCTTCAAGGTCGTTGAAAAGATGGTAAAGAGTGGCTTCTTCTTCACGCGTCATGTGGTACTTGAAGAAGTTGGCGATGTGGAGGAGGAGCGAGATATTGACGCGGAACATGTGATTGTCAAGATACATTGGGTATTTTGCGGGGTGGCCGTAGACTGCTTGTTGGGAACAAGGGAAAGAGAAAGTTGGGAAGTCCAGGTGGAATTCGAGAGACCAGTGCATGAAGAGGAGTTGAACCGTCTGGAGGAGAGGATTGACCATACCCTTGCAGTTCATCTTCAGGACATTCTTCAAAAGGTCGGATCTCTTGATATAGCGACAAAGCTGTACGAGATTCTTGGAACTCGGTTCATCGATGATTTGATTCGAGGGGCCGGCAAAGGATTCTGAGGTTGTGTTAATCCTAGGTTCTGAAGCCAGTAGGAAAGAACAGTGATCGTGGGGTGAGCTATCCACTCCACATGACACCACCAACTCTACCACATTACCACCGATTCAAGTAAGGAGAAGAACAGATATTTGATGTCCCGATGACGTACCAATCATAAGATCTCTAATGACTTCCAGAGCCCACAACTCTGCATGTTCTTGGCCTGCCAGGAAATGGACTTCACGGCCAAGCGTCTTTCGACGGAACTGATAAGTATGCTTGAGCTCATTGCCAAGCTTACCCGGTGTTAGGTCGTAGCATGATGCAAAGCGTTGACGCCAGAGGCCAGCACGAAGGGTGTGGACAGCAGCATAGGTCTGGTGGCAGATGAGAGTGAAACGGCAGAGGTCTTTATCGTTGCTCAAGTAAGATGCGATGTGTTCATTGATCTGAAGAGCATACAGCGTGTTAGTGGTGAGGATTTCCTCGAAGATGAACTAGATGGTTGAAGCTGATCTCCTGACTTACCTCGATGGGTACAACATTGAAAGCCATTGTGTACAGCAAGAAGCAGAATTCGCGGAAGTTGAACGTAAGACAAAGATCAAGTAAATAGCAATGTGATACAGGTTGAAGATGGGTGCATAGTTGGAAGTTCTGATGTAGCTGGGGTAGATAAGACGAACACTGAACGAAGGTTTCAGTTTCAGTAGCAATCTGTGAATTTACCGTCCGAATTCACTAATGGGAATGAATTGCACAATAAGAAACCAGAAGTGAAAATGGTCAATCACTTTGTAATTTAATACGGTTGATCTTGACAGTACGAAAGCGCGATTTCGGAACAGAGCTTGATCAAACATATCCACGACCTCATAGGCGTGTTACGTTCGTCGACGTTAGAAACCGTCTCCGCAGCGTATAGAAGACGGTAACAGGCTCAAAATTGTAGTCGCATTGCCCACAACTTTATCGGCTGTTGGAGAGGTGAGAATATGTCTTCCGTGGTATATGGGAGTTGAGTGCGAACCTGAGAGACGGCTAACACAGGGCACAATCCCAACCTTCTGGCGACAATTGCCATCATTAAAAAAAATTCAGGAGATATCAATTCATTGCTCCATATCAGCGTAACAAATGCTTGAGATGGTTTCCAATTTGCCCAGGCATAATGCGGGCCACACGATTAAGAAATAACACAAAAGACAATAAAAGCAACGATTGAAGCGCTAAAGCTGTGTTGCGTGGGCTTTCCAGCACCAGACTTGGAAGAATCTGTGGTAGAAGGAGAGCTGCTGGTGCTGGTACCGCTTGCGCTAGGCAAGGCTTGGTTCTTCTGGACCACATAGATCTCTCCAGTCGCATCAGAGCTGACAAAAAGGCGCCCTTGACTGTCAAAAGCTATCCCTACTGGCCTGAAGCAGTTTTGGGGACATTTCGAGTTATCTGTGTTAGAAAAGATATCGGTTGCGGCCGTATTGTTGTTCGATGCTGCCACGGGTTCGCCGTTCTGGAAGGGAATTACGGACAGCTTGTACCCAACCGGGTTCGTACGGTCCCTGGACCATGTAAGACACTTCCCAACGGACACGGGTTAACACGTGGACTTACCAGCTGCCGTGGAAGGTCACCCACGCTTCGGTGGCGCTGTTATTGAATTTCAAGTCTAGTGGTGCCATATGAGCCTGGAAAGTCAACCTTGGCGGCGTCTGCTCCGAGCAGTACGTATCATTGATTGTGCTATTCTGATCTCCCATTGCAAAATTAGAACCAACGGTTAGATTCGAATTCTGTGGCAGGTCTGCAGGAACCCACGCAGCATAGCAATACGGGTATCCATAATTACTGCCTTGAGGAGCATACTCGGTTCCATTCAAATAGCCATGGAAATTCATCTCTTCACCCGGATTATCTTGATGTACGTCCATGCCCTGACGCATGATCTGGTCGACAGAGTTCTCCACAGAGTATATGCCACCAGTCACCGGATGTTCTGCTACGCCCACAGAATTTCGGAGACCCCAGCCTAGCCTTAGTCCATCGATGTCATAACTATACCCATTCTCGGTGATGTTGTTCAAGTTGAAAGCTCTAATCTGACTGTGGCCAGATGATAGCATTTCTGTTTCCAGGTCGACGTTGGATGTACTCCCTCGACTTATTAACAGAGTCCCGTTGGCTTTCTGCGAAAGGAGGAGTGTCCGCGTAGTGTGGTCATTGGTATTCATGCCAGTCACGAGGGTTTGCTTGGTACTTCCAACTGTCGAACTTGCCGGATCGTAAGTCCAAGAATAGGCAGCCTCTGCCGTCGAAGCATATAGAGTTTTTCCATCTTGCGATAATGCTATACCGTGGTTGAGCTAGGGCAAGATATCAGCAGAGCCGCCAGGACGTAAAACATGATACACAAACTCCAGCGTTCTTCACCACAGTCTTGCTTGATTTGACGCTCAAGCAAGTTCCGCCACTGTCTTGAAACGCAAGATTGACTATTCCTGAGCCAGCTTCAACGACTAGTAGACTCCCAGTGTTGTCAAATTGAATAGAACGAGGCTTGGTTAGACCAGTGGCAACCAGCGCCACTTGGTACCCAGACGCGATACTGGGCTTGACTGAGTTCGTCGGTGTCAGTGTAGCTGCGCAGCTAGACGACAGTGATGCTCCATATATTGGGACTACCAGGGAGCCCAAGAGAAGAGCTACGTAGGACATTGGAGGCATCTTGAGAAAATGGCTTGCGCAAGAAACGCACAGCTGAACAAGCGCAAAGGAAGGGAATAAAGAAAATGTGATAATACTTCCTCTCATAGTAGAAATACGAGTCCAGACGATAGATGAAGCGTGCCGATCTCCCGGATGGCAAAAGGCTTGCGATACACGTCTATTATCTTTCTCCAACCAGATTTTCTCCGAATCTGAAAAGCCGCATAGTGTTCCGTGTCTGTCTCAACCAAAGGCTGCGGCGTCAAGTAAGAGATGAAGCAAATTGAGTGTTTCGGATGCCCCCATGCTGAGCTTGAAGTACTGTGTACTTTTCTATCTGGGGTATCAGTTGTTAGTAAAATACTAAGATTTAACCGTATCAGGCTATAATCTAACTACATTGAACATACTCGTATGTACGGGGTTTCCGCGCACGCTAACTATGACTAATTATCTTAGTGCCCTTTTTGGCACGCTAAACCCGATACCATCTAAAACTAACCTTTCTAGGTTAGAGTGCGCGGAAACCCCGTGCATACGAGTAGCTTCTACGCGATATATTCAACCCTTCTATATACACTCAATATTCAGTATACTTTCCATCCGCTTCAATAACAGCTTGACATCGGGCTGGCATGGACTTGATAAGCTCATTCAGTTGCTTCGGTGACTGAATCCCAGGCTTCCCTCACTACTTTTTTAAGCCATTGTAGAAGAGCTTGTCCGCATGACCATAATGCTCCTGTATTCAATCCTTCATAATATCCCATACCTTTTCTATGAGGTTCAAATCAGGTGAAAACGAAGATCAGGCTATGACGTGTATATCATGTTCCGCAAGCTCATCCCGTCTGGACTGTGCAGCAAAACCTGAAGCATTATTCTGCATTAAAAAAGAGATCTTGATTTAATCTTATTCATCCGTGTACGAAAAGTACAATCCTTTCTCAATAAGTACTTGTTGATTGTGTCTCAATCCTTCTCTCAGATTAAACTAGAAGGTTTGCAACGTAATATTCGTCTGAAAAGGTCGATCTTTCGCAGTACATCACGCACAGTGTCTTCAGAAATATTTTATCCTAATACAAAGAATTTTCCTCCAATACGTTTGTTGATTCTCAGTCGATTTGCATACAAAATCGATAAGGATTTGTTGAGAAACGAAATTGACTATTGATTTACGTTCATTCAAATCTTCTGAGAAGTAAGTCCATTGACGCAGACCTAACGTAACGTAACATTCGGGAAGTTCGACTATTGATGATTTTATGTATTTTTCAATCGATGCCGTGTAACATTTTGAATTCTAACACGTGTATCGCGATCAAGCTCTTCTTGCTTCGTAGGGATAGCAAAAGGCTTCATTTGAATATGTAGGTGAGTATAGGTGAGTGAGGAGAGGACTGGTAGGTAGGGAGGTAATTGTAGGAAGCAATACCCAAAGGGGATAGGGTGCACCGGCTCAGCCGCTTATGATGCCATGTCGCCTTCTGGTGATGTCATTTTGACGATCTGCCCCACTTCCACTCTACCGATTGTTTAAGCGCACTTTGAAAGATCCAAATCTGGTTTTGAGAGCATTCCCTGGATTCCCTGGGAATCGAATGACCGTTAGCCACCCACCCAAGGGTAATCCCACCAACCATGTCAATTGTGTCAGGACGCTTCTCCGCTGATTGACGATGATGGACCGTTTAGTGCGGATAGTACTGTGTACAGCCTGCTTCCCCCCCAAAAAGGATTGAATATTCATTCATAAGATTCCCTCATCATCGTTTTCTTACTTTACAGCTTTCACTTTTGACCCATTCCATGCTCACTTGTATAGCTACGTGTTATCACCCACGTGAACAATAAGTTCTTACTTTTCCAAGCCAAAGCTTGTATCGTCCTCGCCTGCAAGTGATCGGCCGCCACAACTCCTCTACTCATAGATACACATCCTCCTCTCCCACCAATCCTACTAAATAAGCCAATATGCTGCATCAAGTATTATGGTCCGCTGCTTTGGCCTTGTCCAGTGCTGCGGGTGTTGTAGGACAAGCTTCCTCGTCAAGCGCTATTCCGTTGAACAACTTCATCGATGCCGCACACTCCGCTGCATCTGCAGCCAGCTCTGCGAACGCAAAGCAGACGACATCTTCAAGTTCCAGCTCTACTTCTGCTTCCTCGACTTCAGCTGCTCCTACTTCTTCGCCATCGGTAGCTGCAGCAAAGTCTTCCGGCAGTAACACGGGCCTGATCGTAGGCCTCGTCGTTGGTATCATTGCTGCTCTACTTCTTGGGATACTCATTACTCTTCTCTGTTGCTGTTTGGCACGTCGTCGACGTCGTCGCCGCAATCACACAGCCGAACCAGTCCACGATGAAGAGATCAAGACCTGGCGCTCTGATCAGCCAGCCAATCCAGGGCGCACATACTCTCCTCCGTTTCAGCACAACAGAGACCATATTACGGAGCAGCAGCCTCTAGTGCCTAGCATGGCCACGGCTGCCTCCCCCAGCATGGCAGAACATCCGGCCCATCGCCACGAAAATCCTTTTGTGCCAGTTCCTCCAAGCCCTCGCCGTGGAGCTCCCAATTCTCGCCCAGGCCTTACAGACGGCACTATTCCTGGCGCGGACCCTTATATCGTCCCTCCATTCACCGAACGGAGCCGTGTCCGTGGTGGAGGAATATTGAATGCGGCCTCGCGCTCGCGCTCTCGTTCCCGCTCCAATACCGACTCGACTCCTTCCTCCAATCTTCCGATCCAATCCACAAGCGCTCAGTCTACGCCGCCTACTCAGCCAACAACGACGCCATCTTCGGCCCCCTTAAGTGGTATAGGCCAACCCTACGAGGATATGCACGTTCACGTCCTTCAAACCGACGAACCATCTCGTGAGCTTCGTAACTCCCTTAACGCACGCGAGCCCATTCAACGCTATACAACGCCGCCTCAAGTCCCCAGTCGATCTCCACACCGCCGTAGCGGCGCATTCGCTGATAGCTACGACTCAAGCACCACCACGAACAGCGGCAGCGGCAGTGGAGAGGACCTCTATGCAGGTGTTCCCAAATGGGAGCAGAGTCACAACCGATACTCCAATAGCCCAACGATGATGCAGGCACCGCCGGTTCCTTGGGAAGGCAGAGAGCGTCGACAGAGCCACAGTCCCCGCCAGTCAAGGGATCTTGGCAACCGCAGGATGGGAAGCAGGAGTCCAGCAACCTCGATCAATGGGCAACCTCGGCGATTGAGGTTCTCTGACGTTCAGGCACCACAGAGTGCAGCCCATGGCAACCAAGGATATTCGCATGGAGTAGGCGAGGCTATGTGACCGTACCACGGGATGATACATATCTTGCTTGCATAATCCTCCCAAATATTATCCTTCAAGCGAGCTATTACTATGGCTTCAAATAAGCCGAGGAAGCACTTAATGTCCTCTCTGTTTAGCGCAGGGTGATACCAGGCGTTAGGGTGTTTGATGGGTATTATCATACCGACCGATACAATCGCTACGATTGCTCTGGGTTGCTCTTACATGGGCTACCATTCTACGACCTCTTAGCATAGATGAGAATATGTACATGGCTCTCAGAATCCTATTCAGTCAACACCGAACGCGGTTTCTGTGCTTGTAAAGACTAGATAGCGAACAGTGAATTAGACGCCGATAACTAATATCATTGTATTCAACAAACATGTAAAGTCCGCCAGATCTCTCTCGTAACACAGAGGTCACGAACGAGGGAAAGATACGACTGAAGTTGGAAGTTGCGGTGGATAACTCAATCGGGTCTAGTATGGATTAGCTCCAAAGCTCTCCTCATCGCTCAAGAGTCCTTCACCACCATCAATCAAAAATCTCAATTGCCAAGGCTAGTACCATAAGTAAACGTCAGAGCTGTAAGAATGGATGCTGTCTCGTCGAGTTACTCTCCAGAAGCTCCCCAATCCACCTTCCCCAAGAGCCCCGAGGAATTCGACGCTGACCCTCGCGTCTCGTTCTCGAAACTCGACAACAAGTTCATACTGGAAGCAGATGACGGGCAAGAATTCGAGTTTGATGATGCACTGAAGAGATGGGTTCCAGTGGTACGCCCTCATCCTCCTGCAACCGAGGGTTATCCTATAGACATGCTATTGCACTGCATGACATATTACACGGATGGTAAATTCTAATTGCATACCATTTGTGGTTGTGGGATATACAGTTGGACGATGCTTTGATGGAGAAGCAAAGAGAGGCTTATGCCGTCAAAGGTGTGGATGAGTCGGAGCCGGCGCAACCGCTGAAGAAGAGGAAGCAGGTTTATGTCAACGGAGAGGAGGTAAGGGCAGATGTTCATTTTGTTACTCTGGTCTGGCTGATAGCATTCGGTTTGTTCTTAGGAATCTGGTGGTCGAGCCATCAGCTCCAAGAAATCCAAACCCACGCCCGAACCCCGCGAGCGCAAGAACACAGCGGTTTACATAACAAATCTCCCAACCGACACCACCGTGGAAGAGGTAAACGATGTATTCTCTCGCTGTGGTGTCATTGCCGAGGAGATAGACAGAGGCAAACCGCGCATCAAGCTGTACTCCGACGAAAACGGCAACTTCAAAGGCGATGCTTTGATATTATACTTCCGCGCTGAAAGCGTTGACCTCGCTATTCAACTTTTAGACGACACCGACTTCAGATTTGGAAAGCCGGCATCGGGTGGGAAGATGAAAGTTGCAGCAGCGGACTTTAGCTACAAGCAGCAGAAAGACGCGCCAGCTAAGAGCAATAATAAGGACAAGAAGAAAATTATCAAGAAGACGCAGAAGCTGAATAAGTATGCCTTGGAACATTTCCTAGGGTTGTATGTTCGGGTCCACTCATAGACTTTCTCTAGCAAACTCGCCGATTGGGATGACGACGATCCCTCCGCCTTGCACGACACCAGCTCGAGATGGGATAAAGTAGTCATCCTGAAACACCTATTCACCCTTGCAGAACTCGAAGTTCGTTGTCCCAGTTTCTCTCTTCCGTTTTTCCACCTTGTCCTCCGGTTTCATCACTCTTCAAAAAACCCCGCTCCGCTTCCCACCGTAGCAACCCAACTAAAACCCACAACCCCTATCACAGGAAGATCCCGCCGCAATCCTCGACATCAAAGAAGACATCCGCGACGAATGCGCCAAAGTCGGCGACGTCACCAACGTCGTCCTCTTCGACCAAGAGCCCGATGGCGTTGCTTCGGTACGCTACTCGAATGAAGAAGCTGCGAAAGCGTGCGTGCGGGTACGATTCTCTCCTATTGCTTTTCGTCATTTCTACATCTTATCTAGTCTTTCTCTATGTACCATGTAAACACCATTCCCCACACCCCCATTACGCGATCAACCTCCCAACCAATCCAACTAACACAACCCAGGTAATGAACGGCCGTTTCTTTTCCGGCCAAACCGTCGAAGCGTACATTGCAGACGGAAACGAGAAATTCAAGAAGAGCAGCGAGAAGAAGGGCGTGATGGGGTTGGAAGGGGATGAAAATGAGAAGGAGGAAGAAGGGAAGAGGTTGGATGAGTTCGGGAGTTGGTTGGAGGGGGAAAAGGTGGCGGCGGCGGAGGGGAAGGGTGAGGGGGAGGAGGTGTGATGAGGCGGTGGATGAGGGTCATGCTACACCCAAGTATACTACTCTATCAAACAACCATCCCGTGATGCAGCAAACATCTTCAACAAGTATACCTTACGCATCCGTCCTAGCCCGCGCAACACCTTCACGTCGAAGAACCTCGTAAAAGACCGTAGCCACCCACTAATCAATGATTCCCCGGAGAAAAGAAAAAAAGACAACGTACTCATCACCATTAGGGAATCCCCCCTCACAAACATTCCGTTTAGTATTCCATCCAGCTGGCTTGCGCTTCAGGAACTCGTTCTGTCTTTTTTCGGTTAACGGGTTTGGTTTGCTCAAACAAGGTTCGACAAAGGGAAAAACACATCTTTTCTTCATCGGGATTGTTCGGGTGGTGGTATGGCTTTTGGCTTGCTTGTGGTGGTGGTGGTGGTGGTGGTGGTAGATGTGCGTGTCGTGCGTGTCGCGCGTGCGGGAGGGGATGTACATATGATGAGGAGGTGATGGATTCACGAATAAGGTAGGTAGTCAGTCAGTCACGCATAAGTGGAATAGCCACATAAAAACCCAACATATGTACCACCTTTCAGGTTTTATTCCCCTCATATATATTAATCTAATCTAACTCCATCCCACCCTCACCAGCCCCACCTCCCACCCCAGAAACAACCACAGCCCGCTATGTACCTATTCCCCCTTCTCCTCAGGCTATGTTCGCATCTCCTCCAAAACCCAAAACGGCGGCTTCAAAAGAAAACCCTGCCGAACGCCGGTATGTCGCGTGTATACGGTATCGTTGGAAATGGGAAAGAGGGGTGTGCATCGCGTGGAGATGAATGAGAATTAAAAGGGCGTAAAGGGAAAATGGGTGGGGGTGGAAAAGAAATGGTGTGGTTGTGGTTGTGCGCTTTGCAGGGGCTGCGAGAAAGGAAATGATCGTTTTTGCGTCGACGATGGGCCCTGGAAGAGGTGGTGGAGACGATGGGGGAGTTGCAGGTATCAAGTTTCCCTTTGTTGAGCCAGCGGAAGCACGCCGTGTATCCCTCTCTTCATGCCTCCATCGCAGGCGTCTGGTCAGGACTTCTCGCCCATCCACACCAACGAGCTCATCGAGTTGCGCTACGTCATATTCTCTACTGTTCATAAAGCGTCAACCCCTCGTCCCTCAAAACACGGCCGAATTTTGCCTCGAGCTATTCGCACTGCTCGTATCACTGTTACTCGAAAACTGCGTCGGACTGTCCGCCTCCCCTCCGACAACCACTTGTTGCCGGATCTTCATGATCCACTCGCACTGCAGCAGCTCCGCAGCGCTCGCCCTCCGCCTCGGATCCTTCTCGAAACATCGCTTCAAGAACTCCATCCCCTCGGGACTCAACTGGTCTTTCGACGGTAATTGCGGCGGGTTGCCCTGCGCGATGTTATACATAATCGCCCACTCATTGTCCAAGGACGCCCAAGGGCGGCGGCCAGTGCTCATTTCGAGGATGACGCAGCCGAGCGACCAGACGTCGATAGCGCCTTGGCGGCCTTCGTTTTGGCCTTTGATGACTTCGGGGGACATGTACATAGGGGTGCCGGTCATGGATTTTTGCTTGCCGGGGACCCATGGGGCGGGGCCGCCGCTGGTGGCAGAGTGGTCGGGCTGGAGGGTTTTGCCTTGGCGGGCGATGATTTTGGCGGCGCCGAAGTCAACGTATTTGATCACGCCGTTGTGGTCGAGGAGGATGTCTAGGTCAGGAGGTCAGCATCGAGGAAACTGATACAACATGTAACAGATCGGATGTTATGCTTACTCTCAGGTTTGATGTCGCGGTGGGCGATGCCGCTTTGGTGAAGATAAGCCAAACCTTCGAGCATTTGCAGGGCGTAGACTTGAACCACCGTTTCGTCTTCAATTCGTCCATGCTCTAAGAGATTCGCCAGCGAACCACCAGAGCAGTATTCCATGAAAATGTATACCTTGTCTCGATGCACCTCGATACCATAGTAAGAGACGATGTTCGGGTGATCCAGAACCTCAAGCACCGCCTGCTCATCGCGTATCTGCCCAGCTACTGTAGGAATTAGCTGTGGGTCTTGGAGTCGGATTTCCTTGACGGCCATCAGTTGGCCTGAATCAAGGTTGATAGCTGCGTAAACAGATCCGAAGGTTCCCCCACCCACGAATTGGCCTTGCTGCCACCTTAACGTAACATTAGTCGCAGACGATGACAGAAAGGTCAAAGATCGATCAGCCTCATTGGAGTCCTCCAAGACGCGTCCCAAGGCCTGCCGTTCGGCATTCTTTTGTTTTCGTATCTCGTCAATCTCCTGCAGCTGGGCGAGCCATTGCTCTCTAACATAGTCGGAGGCTTCAGCATCATCCTTCATTCTGCTGACATCCATCTTCCGAAATTGTCCCTGTAATGCCTCGACTCGTTGCTTCTCAGCTTGTGCGGCCAAAGTCGACCTGGCTCCCATGATATCAAAGTGCGAGATCAAGAGCGACATGCAACCTGCAACTTTTGTCCGTAATCTCGTGAATTCGTCATCGGTGATTGAGAGAATGTTTGGTCCTCTGGTCATGACCATCGCAAATTCGAGTGCTACAACCGCCCACCTAAAGGTTTTCCGATCTAGGGCAACGCAATCATCGCAAATGAAGCTCACCCAGTCCAATGCCAGCCTCGTAAGCTTTAGGTTGTTCATCATCCGCCTATTGACATCCATGTATGTTACAGACCGTTTCCCAAATTCAGTGGCGAATGCAAAGCAAGTCTGGATTAGCTCTTGGTTCTCGAGGCCTTTGGTCTGTTTCCTGATGATTTCGACACTTTCCATGATCGTATTGGAAAGTTTGTAGGCTGTCTTCTTGATCTTTCCCAGCTCCATGTTCACTCTGGGTAAGTTGGCCCTCACATCCGTAAGTACGTCGAGTTCCATGCCCACAGACTGAGCGAAGGTTAACCGTGCGTTTTGTAATCGCTTATCAGAACCGTCTGCCACAAGCCGAAGTCGCCCTGGCCTGATATCCATTGCAGGTGAGCGCATGTCTACCTCTAGCCTTTTACTGTCCCAATACAATGGCTCGTCCGGTCTTAAGATAAGCATGTAAGGGTTTGAGGGATCCTCCATGACTTCGTCAGCATGGAACGACGTACCAAGGATGGATTGAATATCCCGCGGACGGTCGTATAAAGATGGTGAGGCGATAAGGAAGATTCCTTCATGTTGTCCACTCGAGCCCGAGATGAGGAAATGCCCAGACGCCATGAGTGCGCTACATAATTCTTGGACCTGTGCTCGACCCATATTGATGTTGTATTCTGTGGCATTCTCAAAACGCAGACCCAAAAGTCTCGAGAAACGAAATAATTTCCTTTGACGAACGCGTACAGAATCTAAGATCTGCTTATATCGCTTATCCATATCAACGGCGTTTTCTTCAGGCCTTCTCTGCAACTCTCGCTCAAAGTGAGTTGTCAGCCTTTGCAATGCCTTTGCTGTAAGCCCACTAAACTGTTCGGCGACCTCAACATCACCACCGTCCAAGTACCGCCCTATCTGGTTGGAGAATTCCCATTCTTGTTCCAGGATCTCAGCTTCTTTGAATGTGTTCTTATTGCCAACCAACTTAGAGTTGAGCATCTTGAAGTAGAACTTCAGCGCATCCAGTACTACGAAATCGAAATTGTCGTCAATGCATGAAGGTAGTTCCCAACCGGGTTCTGGTTGCGAGACCAGAGTATATTCTTGTTTAATGCGCACAGCCAGCTTCAGCAATATCTGAAATTGAGAAATCATCTGTGCAGACATCATCGCGGATTGTTGAGATGGATCTTTCATCTTCTTGGCGTAGGTCAATCGCATCCGGATGATCTCTTGAATCAACCGCGAGGGGAAGTTGATCAAGGTCAGAAGCTCTTCGATGTAAGGCGGTAGATGGCGCTGTGCAAAGGCTTGAGCATTCTCAATAAGCGAAAATTTCGCTTTCCGAATAACCTCTGCCACCCCCAGAAGCATGCTGTGGTCCCCATGAAGGGACTTGAGGCCATCATCCTTGTGGATTCGGTCAAGAAAGGAGGAATCGTCGGTAAGTCCAGCTTCACCGGGCGAACGGACCCTTGGCTTTGCAAAGTCGAGCTCTTGATTGCCCACCCAACCCTGTAGAATCGCGAGCTCCGTATTGATGAGCTCTGTGGTGTTGTGCCAGGCAATTACTGCATCGCAGCTGCTTTTGAATGCACTCGAAGCGGCTCGTGCATTGGCCTCTTCCAGAGCTAGCCTTGTTGGGTACAGGCTCTCACATCGCTCGATTTTCTGCACTATATCTTGGACCTGCTTGGTGGCTGGCTTGCCTGCTTCGCTTGCTCCTTTGATCTGAAACGCAATGATAGCCTCGATCTCGAGACTGATAGCTGCACGGCATTCCTCTACCATTCGTTTCTGAGCTGCAATACTTCGCCCACACACTCTGGCCCTTACACCTATCCATATCTCATTGTTGAGTGCCTTTTCCCCTTTTTGCTCCGTTGTACCGATTAATCGCTGCTTTTCCTGTTTAACCACATCCCCTTTCAAGACCGACGCCAGCATGGAGTGCCATTCCAGCCTTTCTCTATTCTGAGGCACCTGTAGTTCTTCAGACGAGGGCTGAACGTCGTCTGTATTGTAGAAAAGCTGCGTATCTTGATCGTAGTTGTCAGGGTCGAAGTGGACTTCGGATGAAGGTGATTCTTCCTCGGTTTCCGAATCGGTACTGTATACTACGCTAGGCGTGTATGGCTCATCGTAATCGCCATTGGGATCCTGTCGAAGTTGTTGTATGTAGGCTTTTTCTTGCGCTCGGTACTGCGCGTTTGGATCCCGCCGCGTCCGCGTGCCGGAAAACGATCGTTGCCTGTTCGCGTGAAGTGACATGTAATGTGGAGGCTTTCGAGGAGGAGCATATGTGCTTGATGGAGTTCGTGCAGGTGCGGTCGGTCTTTGAGGTCGAGGGTTGGCAGCGCTATTTCGAAGTGCTGCGCCGATGCTCATGGGTTGAGAAAACTCGTCCAGGTCCGGAACACTCCCTTCCCTCGGCCTGGGTTGCATTTGAGGGCTCCATGATGGCTGGCCTGAGGAAAAGCCGGTCAAGGGCGTCAGGTTCTCGATGGTGGATCCTGGGGTGTACTCTACTTGGCCATCGGTATCGTCTTCGTCAAAACTTGGCTCATGCCCTGGGTTCGTTAGATTGACGGGATAGTCTTCTGAGGAGCCTGACTCCCCAGAATCATGAGTGAGGATTTCCGGTCGTTCCATAACCAGTGGCAAACGGCCGGCATCCAGGCGACTTTTGTTTGGAGTGTCTGTGTCTCGGGGTCGCGCTCGAGGCGATTGATCGGGAGTAGCGCCCATGCCGCCGACCCGGCCAACTGGGCAATGGGATCAGCGTTGCTACTCTTCTCTTTTGAATCTTCAGCCTCAAAGGTTCTCAGAATGAAGAAAGTTTCTCTCAGCTGGACAGTGATTATAAGCCTCGGGCAAATCCCCTAATCTCAACTTTGGAACCGGATCTTTAGCATACTTCTCCATTGACCAGGGAGCCCTCGAAGAAGAATCTGGAGCACGCCAGGCGCACGCCAAAGTTAGAATATACCTTGGACGTCATATCTAATAATGTGACGTCTTCCACTCCGTTTCTGTTCATTCCTCATGAATCACATGCTTTCTGTTCTGCGTTCAAAATCTATACAGAACTCATTGCTCACTGACTCCCATTATTGTTGCGTCTCACATGAACCGTTTTGATTCCACCATCCCAAAGCCTAGTATGGAAGCAACTATTGAATTGAGCATGCCGCGGCTACTTAAGTTATCCCAAACAGACAGTGTATTGAGACTGGAAACGACGAAGTCCAATATAAAAACCCCTGAGCAATCTACTACCTGAACAAGTTCTTGAACTATCTGCAAGACACTCATCGTGAGTACGCTAAATTCGGCCTCCATCAATGAACCAACCCATCCACCCATCATGTGTATACACGCCCGCATTGCTGAAATGCTCTGACGATAGAGACAGCTGGTCCAATTTAATGATGAACCTATCAAGTCGGATTTATGACAATGAATATGATGCATAGTCCAAAATGATGTTCTGCTTCTTCCCTTGCTGTTGTACGTTGATTTTTGCTAGGCACTGATGGTTTTACAGTACACACACTAACCGCCCGTAGAGGCCGTGTCCACAACGATCAAATCCCATTCCCTTGTAAGTCGTTCTCGGAGCGTGCTGGACATTGGACTTTCCTACATGACAAAAGTGTCACATATCTGATTCACCAGCTTTAAATATCTGGTGCATTTTCTCATTGATATCAAAACCTGAAGTCAATTTCCGGCAATACAAGAGAATGGGCTTTAATAAGTTCTACTCATATCCAAGCGTGATATTGGTACATCAGTAATAAGGCTCTCAGGTCTTTCTTGGCCCAAAGTCGAATGAGCTTCTGGTAATGGTACAGGGCACACCACATCTTGTAAGGATGACTTTAGGGTTTTCCTACGATATCATCATAACTACCTATGAGTGCTCGGTTATTGCCGCGTAGAGCCCTCAAACGGCGGATTTGCAATTGTCTCTTAAGCACGATCACTTACCCAGGGTCTTGCAGCAAGCTGCTTCCTCAATCGGGTCTCTTTACAATATCATATTGAGTATTTTATTCGGCTTCTCAAACGCTGCTGCATACAAAGTTTTGGATTTTCTTATTTTTGAGCATCGGTCAACTTAGTACGATGGTCGTCCGTTGTCTTGGGGTTTGCGTTGAACGATAAGGTACTAAGTCTTCAAGAACAGATTGCTCATCCAAGCAGCTGCAACTTCTAAGAAGTGGGACTCTAGAGTAGGCATCTCCTGAAATGCTGGAGAATATTGGAGATTGTTAGGAAAGTTCAAAGGCAGGCTTTTCATAGCAAAACTGACTTCTCGAATCGAAAATATACTATTATCTCAAACCAATAGTAAATGCCGACAAGAAATTTCGCATCATCGTACTCGATAATATCGTGAGGTTGATCTATGTCGTATCTGACACGGGTGATCCGCAAGATACAATCAAACGGACATCAAGACCTCGTCCATGCCCAGGGGGCTTGTGAGTGGCGTTGAAAATGAGCGCCGTTAACAAGTGTATTAGCAACCAAACATGATAATTACAATCCATTAATGTCGAATACAAAGGATATGCCGAAGCTGCAAATACGATAGCCCTGGAAGTCTCATATCTTGTTTTATCAGATTACCAAATCAGTGGCCGGAAGGCCAATACGAATGAAGGCTTCGAGGGTGGCTTCGAATTTGCATAGTACGCTTGTCAGGTACTTTGTTCCAGGCCCAGAACTTACCAATCAGATAGTAATCTGCTATCTGTCATTTCTTGACAATTCGAACGCCAGAAAGGTTTCCTGCGACTCATTGCTCCGTATCCGTACCACAGAGAAGACGAGACAAGGATTATTATTATAGCTCATATAATGGGCAAACACACTCTGGCCTCGAGGCTCAAATACTGCTTGGCCTCAAAAGTGGCCCTCAGCAGGCGTTGCGTTGGCGGATTCTCTAACGGTGGCACTCCACCATAACCAAACCGGGGTTTGACAGAGAAGTCAACATGCAAAGCGACTGATGACTCCATCCTCCCTTCAGCGATGAATTAGTGGTATGTGTCAAACAAGCAGCCGGACGTCCTCCGTGGAAGGCGGGCTGCGTATCGAACATGCTTGCAAAGAGCTATTACAAGCTGGAGTAATCCGCTTTGCTGGCTTGTGGATACGGAGCAGAACAAGACTCGACTGTCGCTGAATGGTGCCGAATTCCTACGACTGTCCTCCGGATCCTGCAGTGTTCTTTGCTTTTCTAGTTACGTTTGAGATGCCGGATTGCATGGCAGGCGGACAGTTTTATAACCATCGTCTGGTGCATCGCTCGGATCTTGGCTGAGTTGGCTCTTCCTGGAGGCTGGCATATGCGTAATTCATTGACCCAACGGCCTTTCACATGGTAGGTTGGGGGGCAAACGCAACGGCCCGTAGTCACGAAGTGGCTGTCAGTTTCGCCGGGGGCGGTTTTCATGATACATGCGATCACAGACCGCGTGTTCGCGACGAAGCAGAGGCCAGGGTTCGGCTCTTCAGGTCTAGACACTGCTGCAATGCCACGAAGTGCCTCAATCACACGATGACGTTCTCAGTCATACATTCTGACAGGTAATAGAATACAAGACGTCCGGATTTGGAGCACGCGAAACCGTTCTCGCTCGATTGGTATAGGTAGTTCTCCTTACCGACGACATGGTCAAGCCTCGGTTACATGTGGTTCCACGAAGCGCGAATTAGGGAAAGATTGAAAGGCGCCGACCTGTTAGTAGGATAACGGTACGGCAAAGGATTAATATCCTCGTACTGTTCTCTTCAAGTTCTCTTGCCGAGCAAGCTGGGCCACATTGCCTGAATGGTACAGTATGTGCATGCTCGAGGACTTGGGGGCTAGAGCAGGAGTGGCCGCTGGATTCGATTTCTGGAACATATTAATACCAAAGTAATAATAATGTCACGATGTGCCTGACTATCTATCATTGACGGGTTTGTACTCCGTAGGTAGTTGTAGGATAATTCCTCGATCCCATATTCGCCGGCCTGCCAAATCCATGGGTCCAATGGATCGCGCCCACAACTCTCTACTACAGTAGGACGCTAAAGTGCTGTGCCTGCGTCAAGGTACTCTAAGCGGGTGGGACGTCGGAATAATTCCCCGGGTAGCCTCGTGTACTCAGTAGCCCCGCCAGGCAGCCAGAGAGAGAGAGAGAGAGTGTCTGAGATCAATCGGCCGTCCCAGGCAAAGCCATCAACCTATCAAGGCGCCGATTGGCAGGCGCGGGGTAGAGATACGACACGGCAGGAGAAGCAGCCCTCGTCCCGATTGCGTACATACGGTATCATTCGTTCCGTTTCGGCAACGACATAATACATAATAGAGATTTACGGAATAGTGATTTTGCAAATAGAAATGGGAAAGCAGACCATGTCCTTCTACCTCCGTAGATGGATGCGAGTTAAGAAGGAGTGAATCGAAATAGAAATAGAAATAGAAATAGAAAAAGAGGTGTCTTGCAGTGGGTGCGCATGTACCTCACCGTCGGACTGCTTCAAGCACATACCTACCATACCGACCATACCACCATACCGACCATACCACCATACCGCCATACCACCATATGTATCATACCTACTTTATTCCGTACCCTTATGCGAATCGATGAATTCCCCGCCATCCTCTGTCATCCAACCCCCGAGTCATTCATTCATCCCCCAGCTTGCCGAGGATATGACCGTGGTTCTCGAATCTCGATGCTTATCTTGACGTCTGTGACTCTGTCATTGATTGCTGCCGTGTCTTAGTAGCTTACAGAGACTACTGTAAGGGCTTTAGGGTTAATATAGCGATATAGCGCACGGTCTATACCATATCCGCACCAACTACTGTGTAAGCGGCATCCCTAGCCTAGCTAGGTATCCCCCTTATCCTCGGCGCCCTTCACCCAATCACAAACGACCGAGATCAAACATCCTTTTGCTAGACCGAGACCTAGTCTGTGTCGCACGACCTGCTCGACCACCCTTCCCAACACGCAACCAACTGTTAGAACCTCCCGTCACCCACACTCTTTACACCAACCCACCACAACCAACTTCACCCACACTGCGTCATCCTCGAAGTTCCTCGCAGCTGCTCAGTCGGAGCTTCCAGTCATCAGCGACGTTGGGTTGCCTTCACCATGTCTGCAGCAGGAGGCCCAGGAGGTGACGCCGGTGTGCTCAATTACACCGCACTCGTCCCGGTCACTTACAATGGCTCTACTCCTACTGGCGGTGATTCGCTCGTGGAAAACCTCAATGTCCATTACCAGGTAGGTGCGTCCACAGTGGGCATGATGGAAACAACGCGACTGATATCCCTCCTTGCAGTCCGGCGATATCGCGTGGATGCTCACATCGACTGCGCTGGTGCTGCTCATGATTCCTGGTGTGGGGTATGATATCAATGAAAACCAAATGTGTTGGGCCTCAAGCGCTACTGACCTTAATCCAGCTTCTTCTATTCCGGCCTGGCGCGTAGAAAGTCAGCCCTGTCGCTGATTTGGCTTTCCATGATGGCCACCGGTGTCACTTCGTTCCAATGGTTCTTCTGGGGCTATTCCCTCTCGTTCTCGCATACCGCCGGGAAATTCATGGGCAATCTGGACAACATCGGATTCCGCAATGTCTTAGGCGCGCCCTCCGTTGGCAGTCCGAGGATCCCAGATCTCCTCTTCGCAGTCTACCAGGGCATGTTCGCTGCCATCACGTACGTCCCCCGACTGCTGTCAACCCCAACGAAGCTAATCGCGTTCAATCGTGTAGCGTCGCTCTTGCAGTGGGTGCGGTAGCTGAACGTGGTCGTATGCTTCCGTGTGTAATCTTCATGTTTGTCTGGACCACGGTCATCTACGACGCCATTGCCTGCTGGACGTGGAATCCTAGTGGTTGGGTCGCTCAAATGGGAGGACTGGATTTCGCCGGTGGTACTCCCGTGCATATCGCATCGGGATCGGCGGCTCTAGCCTACTCTCTCATGCTTGGCAAGAGACGTGGTCACGGTACTCATGAGCTCAACTTCCGACCGCACAACGTCACTCAGATCATCATCGGCACGGTGTTCCTGTGGGTTGGGTGGTTCGGCTTCAACGCTGGGTCTGCTCTCAGCGCCAGCATGCGTGCCGTCATGGCGGCTGTCGTCACGAACCTCGCTGCTGCCGTTGGAGGGGTGACCTGGTGTCTGCTTGACTACCGCCTCGAAAAGAAATGGTCAGCGGTTGGGTTCTGTTCTGGGGTTGTCGCGGGTTTGGTCGCCATCACCCCAGGATCTGGATACGTACCCGCCTGGTCCGCCGTCGTCTATGGTGTGATTGCCGGGTCTGCCTGCAACTACGCCACGAAGCTCAAGTTTGTCCTTGGCATCGACGACGCTCTTGATATCTTCGCTGTACACGCCATCGGCGGCTTCGTCGGCAACCTCCTCACCGGAATCTTTGCGGCGTAAGCTCCGTCCCTCATGTAACGTAGTCCTGGAATGTCACGGCTAACGTTCCCACCAGCAAGTACATTGCTCACCTTGATGGCTTCACCGAAATCCCCGGCGGCTGGCTCAACGGACACTGGATGCAGCTCGCCTACCAACTGGCCGACTCCCTCTCCGGCTTCGCCTACAGCTTCGGCGGCTCTTGCCTTATCCTCTTCGTCATGAACCTCATCCCTGGCCTCGGTCTTCGCGCTTCCGAAGAAGCAGAGGTCCTCGGCATGGACGACGCCGAAATCGGGGAGTTCGCGTACGACTACGTTGAGCTGATGCGAGATGCAATCGTGGGTGGCGAAATGATGGAGGAGGACGAGAGCAAGTACAGCAGCAGCCCCATTGAGATGCACGAGAAGGCCTTTTCAAGTACCACGCAAGAGGAGGACGCCAAGCTGCACCCTTGATCGCCCCCGACGAAGCGAAAGGCCGCTCCTCGAATGTTTTTTTCGACGATGGCACCTTTATTTTCCTTTGTTCCGATTTCATGGACAGCAAACTAGGGCGGCGTATCTAGGTGTCTCTGCGGAGGAACCGGGCTAGCTTCTGACTGATACTAACTACCACTACGATTATGTTGGTGGCATGGCTGCGAGGGAATAAGCTAAGATCGGCGTATCTAGGTGTCCTGTGAAGCAACCGGTGGTGTTTAGTATCTGAGGGGGCCTTGTCTAAGTTACTGGGGACGGGGTTCTGAGTACCGAACCAACTACTACTACCTCGATGGCGATGGCTGATAATGGAATGGTTTTGTACAGCTAGATGATTCGGTGCTGGAGTAGCTATCAGAAAGCCTCGATCAAAGTACTGTGCTCGAAATTCGAGGACGATATGCGGCGGTTTGTGCTATGCTGTGCTATGCTACGAAGAGAACGGGATGATGGGAATAAACACCCCCCCCCTCCCCCTTTTCCCCTTTTCTATTCACCAACCCCCCCCACCAAGCCATCCATCCCCTCCACCCTAACTCATCCCTCCCTCCCTCCCTCCTTTACCACACCACGCAGGCTGTATCAACTACCCCTCCCCCTTCCATCCCCCTTCCATCGCTCGAGCCATCTATTTCCCTTTCTTTCTTTCTTTCTTTCTTTCGTTGGCTGCTGAGGTTCTTGGGGGGGATGTGTGTATGTGTGGTTTGGGGTTGGAGTTGTGGTTTGATTGTGGTGGTGGTTGGTGGTGGTGGTGGTGTTGGTGGTTGGTGTTGGTGGTTGGTGGTGGTGGTTGGTGGTGGTGGTTGGTGTTGGTGGTGGTGGTGGTGGTTGGTTGGTGTTGTTGGTGGTGGTGGTGGTTGGTTGTGGTTGTGTTGTTGGTGTTGTTGTCGTTTTTTTGCGTTTTTTGCGTTTTTTTTATAGGTACCTTGTAAGGCCTTTATCTCGTTTGCGTCTTATTCCGCATCCATCCATCCATTCACCTTCACCTTCACCTTCACCTTCGCCTTCACCTTCACCTTCACCTTCACCTTCGCCTTCACCTTCACCTTCACCTTCACCTTCACCTTCACCTTCACCTTCACCTTCACCTTCACCTTCACCTTCACCTTCGCCTTCGCCATCCCCATCCCCTTCCCCATCCCTCCATCCCTCCCCATCCCTCCATCCCACCTTCCATCCCTCGCTGCTCCTCCCCCTCCTCACCCCCAACCTCTCCAACCTCTTCTACACCCCCACCTCCGCTCTCTCTTCTCGTGTCATTTCAGTCCTTAACCAAGTCCCCTACCCCCCCCTTTTTTCTCCAGTCCCCTAAATCCCGCCTCTGCACTCTTCTCATCCCCCCCCTTTCCCTCATCTGCCCTGTTCCTTCGGTCTTGCCATCCCTATCCCCATCCCCATCCCCATCCTCCCTCCGCGTTCCTTCTCCCGCTTCTTTCTTTCTTTCTTTCTTTCCCCATGAGGCTTTTAGGGAGATTCCGCTCTGAAGAAATAATTAATGGAAGGGAGGTGAGGGATAGCGGCATAGTAACCGAGAGATCAAGAAGAAGAAGGGAACGGGGTAACGTAGAAAGAACCCCAGGGGGGGGGCATGTGATGATGAGGATGCGGCATAGCAGCAGCAGCGAATAAAAACCGATGGGATGAAAAGATCAAAAGTCGGGCCCGCAAACGCAATCGAAGAAAGACTCGCGACTTTTCACCGCAGGAGACGCATACGAGACTGATTGGCGGGGGATGGATGATGGGTGGATTGTTTGTCTGAGTGTTTTTTGAAGGGGTTTGGGCTGGAGGCGGATGAGGTGGGGGGGGGGGAGGTTGGTGTGGGTTTGGAGGGTTTTTGGGGGGTGGTGGATGGGAATTGGTGGGGGGAGGGATGGGGAGGAGATGGAGAGGGTGGTGAGGTTTTTTCGTCCTTGCATGGATTTTGTAAATATAAACAAGGCTAGGAAACTTTTCTCATCTTCATATCCCGCTCACCTACGCACGGAGATGATATCATCAATGACGTTATCATCTCCCCTCATGCCTCTACATTACTCGGATAAAGCACACTCGCACTCCCCACAAACTCCTCCTTCACAGCCCTCATACTCACAAACCTCGCCAACAACGCCGGGCTCCCGGCCTTATCGTTGGTCCCGCTCGCTCTCGCCCCGCCAAACGGCTGCTGCCCTACCACCGCGCCAGTACTCTTGCAGTTGATATAAAAATTGCCCGCGGCATTCCTTAGCGCGTCTTCGGCGACGCGGATGGCGCGCCGGTCGGTGGCGAAGACGGCGCCGGTGAGGGCGTAGGGAGTGCTGGTGTCGATAAGGGTGCAGACGTCTGCAAAGGCGGTGGGGGGGTCCGAGGGATAGACGTAGACGCAGAGGATGGGGCCGAAGAGCTCGGTGGTGAGGAGGTGATGCTTGGGGTTGGTGGTGAGGTAGATGGTGGGGTGGATGAAGTAGCCGGTCGTGTTGTCGTAGCTACCGCCTGCGAGGAGCTCGAGCTCAGGGTCGTTTTCGGCGCTGTCAATGACTTTCGCGAGTGCATCGAAAGAGGCTTTGTGGATGACGGGGCCGATGAAGTTGGTAAAGGTTGTCGGGGGGCCGACTTTGAGGGCTTTGGTTTCGGAGATAAGGTGGGGTTTCATCTCGGGCCAGAGGGAGGAGGGAATGTAGGCACGGGAGGTGGCGCTGCATTTCTGGCCTTGGTATTCAAAGGCACCGCGGACGGTGTGGATGACTGCATTGTGGACGTCTGCGCTGTGGTGGATGAGGTGGAAATTCTTGCCGCCGGTTTCGCCAACAATGCGTGGATAGCCTTTGTATCGTCCCTCTGTGACGCCTGCAGCAATCTTACCATAGAGACTGCGGAAGACGGCGGTGCTGCCGGTGTAGTGGAGAGCGGCGAATTCGTGGTGGTCTAGGACAGTGTTGGTGACTTCCACAGCGTCACCGGGGATGAACTGAATGACGTTGGGGGGAAGACCGGCTTCCATGAGGATTTTGTACACAAGGTAATTGGAGGCGATTGCTGAGGGCGAGGGCTTCCAAATCACGACGTTGCCCATTAAAGCAGGAGCTGTGGGGAGATTACCGGCAATGGCGGTAAAGTTGAAGGGTGTGACGGCGTAGACGAAACCTTCCAGTGGTCGATATTCAACACGGTTCCATACTCCCGGAGAATTGTGGACCGGCTGCTGTGCATACAGATCTTGGGCGTATTGAACATTGAACCTCAGGAAGTCACAGAGTTCCGCAGCAGCATCAATCTCCGCCTGCCAAGCATTCTTTCCCTGTCCCACCATCGTCGCAGCCATCAGCTCATAACGATACTTGGTACTGATCAGATCTGCAGCTTTGAGGAAAACAGCAGCTCTGTCAGCAAAAGGCATCGACTCCCAAGCAGGCTTGGCGGCAAGGGCGGCTTCGATGGCTTTCGACACATCGGAGCTGCTGGTATTGTTGTATCTACACACAGTATATCCATGGTTGGCGGGATCTCTTTGAGTGCGAGAGCCAGCCGTCGATATCTGGCGTAACTGTCAGTATACAATAGCCCATTCCTTGGCTTCGACAAGGTTTGTTTATAGATGGGAAAGGCTGGAGACAGTCGGAAGCTGTAGCAGATCTATGAGAGGCTCGTGACTAGACGGATGGTCATGTTAAGACGGGCATCCCGCATTTCTTTATGGAAAAAAAGAAAATATTTGACAGTGTATGTAAGAGTGAAGTCCAAGTCGAAATGGAAGAATCAAGTTTCTAGGAATTAGACTAGTAGGATAATACACAGATCTGCCAGTAAAGTAAAGATGTAGATACAGATAGAGAGTCTGATCAGTACAGTCTTACCTCCAGCCCCTTTCCATCAACAATAGTTGGTACTTCCCTGGTTACCTTGAATCCTTTAAGAGCGTCTTTCAGTCCTTTTCGGTCTAGACCTCCTTTTAAATAGTGTTTCTACAGGCATGTCTCAGCATCAACTCATCCTTTGTATCCCAATATACCCACGTTATTCTCATTTTCCACCTTTGGAACCTTGTAGGTAGCTATAGTTGCCACTGTCCCAGTTCCTCCATTTCTGGGATACCATGGTTTGATACTAGGCGTGAAAGCAAACGCTCTCAGGCTGCGCATCTGATGTCCTTGAAAGGTTTTGACTGCCATTGAATGAAATTTGGGGAACGGTCCATACTTGGCCAGTGAAGTTCCTTTATGCTCTGGCCGTCAGGCTTTTCGCTGCGGGCCATTACTTAACAGATCTACAGGGCTCTCGCGCCTACGGGGAGCTAGCCACTCGTGGCACTCTAGGGAGCTTTGGAGCTATTTCTAGAGCTTGCGGGTATCAGATGGGTGATACGCCAATCCTTTGAGGAGGCATATCATTTTTTCAACGTGCATCATTATTGGGAGGATCGTATCAGCCTATTGATTTACCACCATCAAGCGACCTTGGGTGTGTCGGGATTTCTTTTGCCCCCCCAATACACCGACCCCTTCGTCATCGCGTGCCCCACCATAGAACAGTCATGGATTTCCTACAAGGTCTGCATCTCTATCAAGCGTATCAACCCGATACTAACTTCTGACAGCGTACTTCCCTCTGGCTGCCAGCTTCTACAATGACTACTACACTCCTTACGCCTCCTATATCCGCCCCATTGAACGCTACATCTTCCTCTCCCAATCCTACTTCTGGCGCTACTTCTTTCCTTACCTTTACCCCCTCTACAACCTCTCCTACAAAGCCCTTACAGAGACGCCCTCCATCACAACCCTTGCTCTTCTCGCCATTGTACTATTGATATCGTTGAAGGTACTAGATATGATGCGGAGGACGATAGTGTATTGGATAAGCATGGTTGTGAGTCTAGCCAAATGGGTAATTGTGGGGGCTTTGGGGGTGTATGTCTACCAAAGGGGAGTTGAAGGGACGGTGGAGGATTTGGGGTGGGTGTTTGGGTTGCTGGCGGGGTGGGAACAGGAGGGGGAGAAGATTGGGTACAAGAAGGCCGCGAGGAAAGCAGCAGATGCGCATAAAGTGAAGATGCAGGGGCGGAGAGGCAGGACGAGGGGTGCAGGCTGGTAAAACTGAATGACCGTATTTGGAGCGCTCCTGGGGGGACGCGAGGACATATGGGGTATGGGATGAGGGCATCGCCATTGGGTGGAATGGCGTTGGTGGAGCCTGAGCGGTATCCATGATCTCTGATATTGATGCGCAGATGCCTCTGATATAGATCCACGTTAACCTTCGTTGATCACTAAGCCTTACATCGCAATTGCGAGTGAAAATGGTGTTCAACAATTCCTTTGACCTTTCCCACTCCACGTCAGGGAAACCTTTCGAAACCCTTTCAAAAACCTTCGCTATGCTCGCAATTTTCCAGCAATCAGCGACCTAACTCCCAGAAATGCAGAAAATTGGGTATTGTAGAAACCGCTGAAGGGAACGAGTCATCTCAAGACATATCTGTGTCATCTCGGTCGTTCCCAATTTCATCATTTGGCTCCCTTGGCTCCTGTGCCTCATGAAATTGAATAGCATCGTCGATATAACTAAGTATTGCACCGACGCTGTCTTCATCCTGCACATTGAGCTGCAAATATGATACCATACTGAAGTCATCAATAAGCTGGGCAACTGCTCTGTTCAGTCGCTTGAAGCTGCCACCAGCCATCATGGGCCCAGTAGACAAAGGATCGACCGATTGGTCTAGAGAAGAGGCTAGAGCAGACATTGTGTCGGATGGGTCGTCCTCAAGTAGCGACGTATCTGGGTCAATGAATCGTTTCAATTCTTTTCTTGGCACAGATCCCTTGACCAGGTCCATCTTGCTAAGCACGTTGACGTGGGGGATTTCAAGCATGATCATTGCACTCATTGCTGACAAGGTGCCAGCGAAGAACTTTGCCCGATCAATCACAAATGTGGCTTCGAGAAGATACGCTGCGCAGAGATTCACATTCAAAGCGCCGGTGCGAGTAAGGTGTTTAACCAAAGCAGGAACGACAGGAATGTGGGTGTACAGCTCAATCTGGCCCGGCATATCTATAATGATGAGATACTCTTCTGTCAACGGATCCATGGCTTCGGTCAGAAAATCCAGATTTTCAAGAAGGAACCTAGAACAGAATTAGCATAGGTGGGCACGCTGCTCCAAATGTGCCTTACTCGAAACAGTATATTAAGCCACCATTTGGGCCCAAGCCCATCTCCTCCATGACATCTTCGAGGGAGATGAAATCCTTGATGTCCAGATCCGGCTCATACGCAAAGTCCTCGGCCGCAGGATCTAGGTTGACATAGAAGCATGAACGTTTGTTCAACCTCAAGTGCTGTATCAAGGCCGAACAAAATGTTGTCTGCTATGCCCTTTAGTGGTAATCCATCAATATGCAGGGAGACCCGCACACCTTGCCGGCGCCTGCCGGACCCATAACAAGGACACCATATTTGCTCATGTTTGAGAGACTTTATCGCGCAATTATGAAGCTAATGGCGTGTTTTTACGGAAATGTTCGTGCATGGAGATTCAGGGAAGCTTATTTTTCTGCCCGGATAAATTCAAAGGCGGTGTGCAGATTGCGTGCCATGATAAGCTGACGGCAATCCGAGAAAAGTCAGCCGCACCGATTACTGTCCTCTGCTTCCAAAGACGACCGGAATACAATTCATATCCCTACTACAGATTTATTTCATTTCTACAGACTCTGGATCTCACTTTCCTGTACTTACGAAGCAATTGCAAAAATGGGCAGCCAAGCCAACGGCGTTAAGCCCGGGACTTTCCTCTTCACCTCCGAATCTGTTGGCGAAGGTCACCCCGATAAGATTGCGTGAGAAATCAACCTGTTCGAACATGAGGGATCCTGAGACTGACTTCATAACAGAGATCAAGTCTCGGATGCCGTTCTTGATGCTTGCTTGGCCGAGGACCCTATGTCCAAGGTTGCCTGCGAGACAGCCACCAAGACTGGTGAGTCTGATCAAGACCTGGTACCGTGTACTACCCTTTGCTGAATGCTCTGTAGGTATGGTAATGGTCTTTGGGGAGATCAGCACAAATGCACGTCTAGATTTTCAGAAAATCGTCCGGGACACCATCAAAGACATCGGTTATGACAGTTCAGAGAAGGGATTTGACTACAAAACTTGCAATGTTCTCGTAGCTATAGAGCAACAATCTCTGGAGATTGCTCAAGGTGTCCACCTAGAAAAGTCCCTAGAACAGCTTGGTGCGGGAGACCAAGGTATAATGTTTGGCTATGCCACGGACGAAACACCAGAGTACCTACCCTTGACTCTCCAATTAGCGCACAAGCTCAACAAGGCTATGAAAGAGGCAAGGAACGACGGAAGTTTGTCATGGCTTAGACCCGATTCCAAGACACAAGTGACAATCGAGTACGAGCACGATGGCGGCGCTGTTGTTCCCAAGCGAGTAGATACGGTCGTCGTTAGCACCCAGCACAGTGATGACATATCCACCGAGAAATTGAGGAAGGAGATTAAAGAAAAGATTGTGCAGAAGGTCATTCCCGAGAAGTATCTGGATGATCGAACAATCTATCATGTATTCCACCTTCTCCAAGCGCTTCCGTCACACTACTGACACGTCTTAGATTCAACCATCAGGCCGTTTCGTCATTGGGGGTCCTCAAGGTGATGCGGGTCTTACCGGACGGAAGATCATTGTCGACACCTATGGCGGCTGGGGTGCTCATGGAGGTGGAGCCTTCTCTGGAAAAGATTACTCCAAAGTCGATCGTTCTGCCGCATATCTGGCACGCTGGATTGCTAAGTCTTTAGTCCATGCAAAGCTCGCACGCCGCGCCTTGGTTCAGCTCTCTTATGCCATTGGCGTTGCCGAGCCTCTCTCAATGTTCGTCGAGACCTACGGCACTTCGGACCGATCATCGGATGAACTCGTCGAGATCGTTAAGAAGAATTTTGACATGAGACCAGGTGTTATTGTAAAGGAACTCAACCTTACCAATCCAATCTATTGCCAAACAGCGAAGAACGGCCATTTCACCGACCAGAGCTTTCCTTGGGAGAAACCCAAGAACTTGAATTTCTAGACCAACTTCTGTCCACTTATACGACCGTTACGAATATACCATTGCAGCGCTTTGTTTTCAACAACTCAAGGCGCAGGGGAACGGTTAAAAGTTTACCAAATTCAACATGGATCAATAGATCATCATTGCGGGTGGCGGCATTTATGGGAAACCGGCGTTCAAGAACTCTTCAACATTCCCAACATAGTATTGTTCAACCATTTCCAATCAAACATTTGGAGAACATAGCTCGGCTCTATCCTAGCATCTTGAGCTGGAAGGCTCGAGGCATTCAGACCTTTCATCAAGGGCGCTGATGAAAGAACTATTATTACAGGTTGGAGGATCTAGTTTGGCTCTATCATAGTCATACCTACTGTAGAATCCTGGGGTCAAAAGGCTAGTAGCCTCCAAATACTAGACATCACACAACGTTCATAATCAGATGACTCTTTTTCATTCGACGCTGGTAATCATAGTGCCGGTTTCCGACAACTGCAGAACATGGTTGGACGGCACACCATCGCGAGGAGAGTGGTCTCTTGCGGGACGAGCCTTTTCACACTGGCATACGCTAAAGAGGACGGGATGGTGTGGTGTCTCAGCGCCTTCAAGTCATCTGCCTAATTGATTACTTTATGCAATTGATGAATGCTCCAGGATCGACATCCCATTGGCTGCTGCCTTCTGGCGTTGCGGCTCTGTCATGGGTTGCAGGCCGCATCGGTGGCAATTCCTCACGGAACCGGACAGATAGGTAGATACCCTGCTGGAGGTGGCAGAAGTACATTGGCAGTATGCAGTCGAATTAGCCATGCAGTCGATGGCCATAGAAGATCTAGATGTGAAACGCACTTGTATTCCTGTATTTGCAGGATTCGAAACGTTCAATTCGTGTGCATAATCGATCAGGTGGCTTTTCCTGTGCTTCGATCTTTATCGAATCGTGTTTCTTTGTCGTTTTTTCAGGCTATGGTATTGAACTATAGTGGCGACCCCGGCCGGTTCAATCATTCTCTGATTGGATCAATCTCCTCTTGATTAGGGCTTGGTTACAAGCCACCAAGGGGAGGCTTCGCTCGTGCTCGGCGACTGCGATGGTCTTCGATTCCCTGTTGATGTCTCGCTTCCCTTCTCGTCTTTCACATGCCGCGGTATCTGTTATCCCCGGGGGCCCGATCTCACCTAAGCACTCTGGGCAACTAAAGAGGAAGACTCAAATGCGCCGTGCGCAGTGTCATTTGCCCGTTTCATCTTGCATAGAGTAGCACAGATCTGGTGCCGTCTTGGTCCAGTTGATTTGTGTTCTCGAATGCCGACCCCGTATCATCGAGTCACCCCGCCGCCGCTCTAGCTTACTTTTCATGCAGCATTGCCTCCAATCACTCGTCTTCCAACATCGCCTAATGACTGAAGCGGCAAGGCAAAACAAGACACGCCTCGGTCTTACCGCACTGGGACGAGGACCCTTTGTTGTTCGCGTCAGTTATCTAGATCATCAAATCTATGCAGGCCTCACGCCTGGTCTGGTCTTCCTTTTCCTTGGGAGATGGAAGCGATGGTTAATATCCAGACCCGGTCGAAACTGCTGCTTCATATATTGTCAGTCGTACCGAACCGGTGTTCCTTGTGGTTGACTGCCGGCATAACCATAGTCGACATGAAACCTGTCTCGAGGACATCCATCTGGACGGGCACGAATTGGAATCGCTTCCCTTGATTCCTTCCGTAGGAGGATCGACGTACCCGTTCTGAACATGCTTCCGGTGGCCACTGAAGCCTTGTTTTCCACCAGATCGATACCTTGCCCCCACCACCCATGCTCTCTGTGCGGACGACTAGGACGGGAAGTGGGCGCATTCAGTGGCGCAATGCTCGAACCATATCGGAGTTGAAGCCGCCCACTTGACGTGAACATGGACCGAGAACGGATCCATCCAAAGTCCGCTCACCCTATAGGCTATCGCGTCATTCCCGCCCGGCCCCAGCTTACGACTTGCTCACGTACGACGGTACGAGTGCAATTTGTCGATCGCCTAGGGCTAGGGCGAACATGCTATTTTCGGTACAAGTTACCCCCAATCGTCGTCCCAACAGTGGGTCTAGCGGTGGGGGGTTTTCTATGGTACGGTCACCATCGTCGTTTGATATCGTAGCATTATTGGTTGGAAGAAGAGGGTCTCATCGGGCGGCTGCCCTACCATTCGCGAGCAACAATCAATCGTATTGATTCCGAAGCCTGCGGTCGGCTGAATGGTCGTGTGGCCTCTTTGGAGCAGTCAGTAAGTACCGTAAAGTGTAACAGTTGTAAGGGCTGAGCCGTCCAGGCTGCGTAACCTGCAAGCAAGCCCTGAAGCCCGAAGCCCTAAATAACAATGCCTGCACGTTCTGACTCTGACTTTTTTCCCCACGAGTCCCTTGCGCTCGATGCAGGCAAGCGGGATCTTGCATTGCAGCATTGCAGGCGTGCAGCATTTGAAGCTGCCATCCAGGCCACTCATGGCTCTCGTGTCCCCAGTAGAGACCAAACTCCCGCAGTCCCCCGTCCCAGCTGGAAAGTAGTCTAGTCTCTCTACACAACCGGTTATCGCTTGCCCTTTCCATAGCCTCATTTCTCGCTGCCATGATTGGCAGTTCCTCTCCACCACGCATTTCATCAAGTAAGGTACTCATCGAGAGGCAGGCCCCCAACCATTCGCCACCTTCTCGTCGATATCCTCTGCTCATCGCCAGCCAATATACGGAACAATAAGAATGCCAACCGAGTCATAAAGAAATAGCCCGAGTGATTGTAATTAATTATTCATGATTACGGTACCTACCTACCTTACCTTGCCTGTTCTATCTGACAGGCCGGTGTCCGTCCTGTCATTCATACCGAACCATCCTTCAGATACCCAAGGTAGGTAGGTAGGTGCTTTACTTTGCCTACCCACTCTACCAAGGTAAATCATTGTTGTTATTATTATAGTAATAATGGTAATAATATACGCCTAAAACCATTGAACTGATATTCTATATTATTTGCACGCTACCCTTAACTACCTGATTCCCTTACTTTTGACCCCAAAAAAGTTCCCCGTCATCTGATCAAATAATCCTAAGCTTCTACAAAACCCTTGAACACCATCTAAATCATCGTCCCTAATCGTCCCAAAAATACGGGCCTTCCTGCAAACTGAACTGCAACCCTCGTACATTTGCAGCGGACTACCCTTCTCAGTCCTAGCTTGCTGGTCACCCTGCTTTATCAGTCGCCCATCGTATCAGACAAAAGGCATTCAGGCATTCGGTTGGTCGTGCCACACCAGCGAACTCATACTAAATCGCCAATACCCTTCCTTACCGTTGCTTGGCCCGTCCGCCTTCCCCCCCAAGCAAGCAAGCACCCCCTCTTGTTCGTCCATGTCAACGATTGGAGGCAAACTTGACACTTCCTACAATCCCACCTCCCCCGCGTCCTTGCATCGCATGGACCATTTGTTTACACCCACTTAATCCAATCGCGAGAGCCACCTGTCATTTCACACCTGGAACCCCCCGTTGCTTGCTCCTCGCCAATTCTGGTCCGCACCTCTGGTTCCAGGTAGTTCCCGGGAAGAGGGGTCTAAAAAGCTCCGTGACTTCAACTCGCGCCCGTCCTTGCATGCGACATCTTCGCGCCGTTGCCCGTCGCTCTCGAGCCCACCCCATCACCGTCTCCCGCCGCATACCTGCAACGGGCGCTTTCGCGCACCAGCACGGTCGGTGCGACGACTCTGGCGACGGTCAAAAGCCTGAGGCCATTGGTTGTCATGTACTCGGCCTCGCATCCGGTGTCGACGTCGATGAACAATGGCATGGGCGGTGGCATGATTGATGGCTCGGGTACGATCAATCCAGCAGCGTTGAATACACCTGGTAGGACTCTCTTTTTCTCGTCCAAACCAATTCGTTGGAGGAGATAAGTCGCTGCGTATTGGCGACGTGCCGCAAGGTTGCTCGCCAGTACCGACGACACGACCCCATCCCGCCGCCACTCTGCGTCCTCGTAACACTGCGCTCTGACTGATACCGGCGCTTTCTCTCATAGTATCCGTGCTACCGACGTCCTCCTCCATCAGTGCGCCCAAGGCAGAACCACGAGGCATCAAGCGAAGTCGTTCGCCCGAGCAGATTGACAGTATACCGCTTAATAGCGTAGGCGATGATGGTACGTAGTCACCAAGAGCGCGATTAGCCGTTCCTGTGGGACATGGTTCGCGAATAGATCCCGGTGGGGGTTACCAAACTATCTTGGAAGTTGCTGACGTTTGTCGTGATACACTAGACGACCAGAAACCAAGAAAGCGCGGCAGGCCACCGAAATCTAGGACGTCTGGAGGAGTACCGGAAAGCCCCACTGGGAATTCTTCGCAACAAGTGACACAAGGCCTTCCTGCTCAAATCAGAACTCCCCAGCTGCAATCGCAAGGACTCCCTCAACAAGCAAACACCACCCCAACGCGGACTTCCCCCCCAAAACCGACACCAACCAAAACTGTGGTAAAGGCTTTGCCGACGGTAAGGGATCATACGACAGACCAGTTGAATGCGGAGGGGGACGAATATGTACCACGCGAACATGACGAACAGGGAGAAAGGAAAGTCTCTCCAACCGGTCATCCACTAGAAGGTCGAGCGTACAAATGCAGGACATTCTTCGTACCAAACAGGGGTGACAAGCTATTCATGTTGGCAACGGAATGCGCAAGAGTTCTTGGGTATCGCGACTCGTACCTTCTCTTCAACAAGAATCGATCGCTCTACAAGATCATTGCACAGCAGCCTGAGAAGGATGACCTCATACAGCAAGAGATCCTTCCATACTCATATCGGTCACGGCAGATCGCCATAGTCACAGCAAAATCAATGTTTCGTCAGTTTGGAAGCAGGGTTATTGCCAACGGCAGGCGGGTTCGTGACGACTACTGGGAGGCTAAAGCAAGGAAACAAGGCTTCACTGAAGAGGATATGGCCGGCGAGAAGCGACCTGGAGCTGCCAAGGCAAGAGACGCTGCGGCCGCAGAAGCAGTGAATGCGAATGCTGCCGGAATAGGACATCCCGACATCATCTACAGCAATGTACCTCTGGAAGGGCAGCCTCAGGGTCTTCAGTCAGGTCTCAGTGGATCAATGCCAGCTACGCTAGCTCCTCAACTACCAATGATACACCTGGCACCTTCTGATGATATGCGTCGACAAGACTACGGAAACATTCCTCGGCCAAGGCAGGAAATCACAGGTGCACCTTATCAAGACCGAACACAGGCAAGCTCTGCCGCTGAGGTCTTGCATCAGGCCTCCAACGCAGCAGATTACAGCAGAGCAATCAATGCGCAAAGGATTCCTCGTGGCCAGATTCTGTCTGATACCTGGAATAAGAAGCCAGCTGCCGCTGTTTCTTCGCCTCAGCAAACGCTTGAAACGAGTCCGGTCGTTAGTCAATCGATACAATCACCCCAACCCCATCTTGCATCAGGTGGTAGTATGCCCACTGGCCAGCAACCCATACTGCAGCATCAATCGTCACAGATGATGAGCCCTCAGGCCTACTCACACGCTCATCACGGGAACTCACTCACCCAATCTCCAGTAAGAGGGGTTTCGCAACAGATGCGTGCGGATCAAATGCATCAGCGTTCATCAGGCCTATTTTATGCTCCTGGAGGTGCCGGACAAGGTTCGCCCTACAATTACCCCCAAGCCGGCCACTCATGGGGTCAGCCACCTCCGCAACCTCACCAATCCCCACTCTCGGCCCATCAAAGCATGTCTCAGTACAGCCCGTCAGGTCAACAGCAGCCATCACATCCCTCGCAATCGCCACACCAACCTCCGCAGCTACACCACTCTGGGAGCAGTGGCTCTCTGCACAGTGGAATGACCTTTCAAGGCATCCCTGGTGGTTTACCTCCTAGCAGCTATTCCAGCATGGGGGGAAGAAGCATGTATCAGCAACAACCGGGCCAAAGCCCTCAGCAATACATGCAACAAACGACTGCGGCGCAGCAGGCGGGGATGCAAGGCTGGGCGCCTCCGCCTCAACAAGGACAGCCTCCCGGGCAAGGATGGCCTGGATATTGAATCTACGGAGGACAGAAATGACGAGACGACGCTAATGGGTGTTACATGTCCTGTTGACGTGATATTGTGGCATACGCGGTGCATATTTTCATCAATTCGCGATTTTATTGTTCAACACGTTTCCACGTCGAGGGCTGGCACCGAGTAGCGAGCATCTGGAAAAGGTGTTTTGAGGAGTTTGAGGTTTCGTTCCGGGGAATATCCCAGCGTCCAAAACAACAATCTGGGCATGAGGAGGAGAGAGTTTCTTCATACATTTCCAAATCAGGCGTTGGCTTAGCAGCAGCAGCAGCGGGCATTGTCTCGTGGCCTTCACTTCGTGCATACACTAGGGAAACATTGGACCGTCCCCTTTGGCATCGCCTGCGCTTATTTTTTCTTCTTCCCTTTCACTGTTCTTACTACCACCAACTTGTAATATCGCGCCAGCTTGCATGGTCATCCGGTGCACAAATCTTCGCTTCATCGTCCGTTCGCTATCGGAAAGAGTCTTTTTTGATAATTGGGGGCAAGGGGCATCCGGGGTTTGGGGTTATTTTATATGTTAAATCTGGTTTTCGAGAACTGGTTTAGGCATGATCTCGAGCATGGGTTCATGGGGGAAGATATTTATACCATAGGAAGGAAGGTGGGGCATATATGGATGGGGGTGGTCGGCATAAGAATACATGAGAAGAGTTTTCTGTAAAAGAACAACCCGCCGAAAATGCGCTTCAGTCCCGTGTACGCCGCTTCGAGTGGGATTTTTCTCATCACCAACTCTTCGCAGTTGCGACTTGTGCTTCTTGAACTACTAACGAACCCCTTGAACAAAATGCCAAACAAACCCCCTCTACTACTCCCGAAAAAGCCAATGATTGCGTTTTGAGGGGGAGAAAGAAAGAATGAAAAGGGAGACGGCAGGAAGAGGGGAAAAAGAATTATTTTTAACGAGACAAATGAATACCTTAGGCAATGGAATAGGTAAAAGATTGCAGTAAAAAATGTATCAAAACCCAAAAAGAAGGCACGAAACATCAAGCATTCCGCCCCGAACTTTTCTGCCATCCCTCTCCCTCTCCCTCTACCATCAACAGAATATCCCAACCCCCCTTCCCTTATATTCTTCCTTTCCCCCCTTCTTCTTCTTCTTCTTCAAAAAGAGTATCATTTCTATGCTGCTCTGTCACAGAATCGACGCATAGCAATGAACCGGACTGAAATCGTCTTGGAATTGTTTTGTTTTGTTTGAATAAAGTGGGTATTTAGTGTGTGTGATGGCTGAGGCGATGGGGTCTGGTGATCGGGTGTTGTTTTTATGGGAGGGAGAGGGAGGGGAAGGGGAGAAGGGGAGGGAGAAGAAGAAGAAGAAGGAGAAAAAGAAGAAGAAAAGAAAGAAAGAAAAGAAAAAAAAGACGACACAAGACACAACTAACAACCAAACGACTTTCCATCCCCCATTCAGCTCAACTCAATACCCGCAAAATAAAACACCGCCTACCGTCTCCCCCCCCCCCCCCCCCATCCCTCCTCCCCCCCTACCCCCTTAACACCACAACCCAACACAACACCACCAGCCATCGCCACTTTCTGCACAACAACAATCCAAATCTCCACAATCCACCCCTCTCACCTCTTCCATGCCTCACTTGCAACCTCCCCCCCCCTCCCCCCCCAACAATTCCGCACCCAATCCCCAAACTCGAAACCACAACGGTTCGAGTCTCATACCCATGCGATTTCCAATGACCGTCGGGACTTGAAGATTGGGAGCTCGGCGAAGGTTTGTGAAATTTGGGGATGGGGGGGGGGGGGAGGGGTGGCGTATGAGCGGGATTGGGTGTGAAGGGGGTGGGGGGGGGGGGGGGGTTTGCCATAT